>Ga0209344_10000191_pt1 | contig 127515 bp, 101 predicted proteins | sample Cruoilmetagenom6_FD_187293 | JGI IMG/M metagenome (GOLD analysis project Ga0209344, IMG submission 187293) | Oil polluted marine microbial communities from Coal Oil Point, Santa Barbara, California, USA - Santa Barbara Oil Seep Sample 6 (SPAdes)... | ecosystem: Environmental > Aquatic >... | reverse complement strand
AGTTGCTGACGGCATGGCTCATATCCATGCATCTTTCAACAACACAATCGTAACTCTTACAGATCGTCAAGGTAACGCCTTATCATGGGCGACTGCTGGTGGTTCAGGTTTCCGTGGTTCACGTAAATCTACTCCATTTGCTGCGCAAGTAGCTGCAGATCGTGCTGGTAAAGCTGCACAAGAGTTTGGCTTGAAGAATATTGAAGTGTTCGTTAAAGGTCCGGGTCCAGGTCGTGAATCTGCTATCCGTGCTTTAAATGCTGCTGGTTTTAAAATCACCAACATTACTGACGTTACACCTATTCCTCATAATGGTTGTCGTCCTCCTAAGAAACGTCGCGTTTAATCGTACTTTTTTTAGGATAGTTGGAGAAAGAAAATGGCTAGATATTTAGGTCCTAAGTTAAAGCTTAGTCGCCGCGAAGGTACAGATTTGTTCCTTAAAAGCGGTGTTAGAGCAATTGACACTAAATGTAAAATCGAAACAATACCAGGTCAACATGGCGCCCGTCGCGGTCGTTTATCTGACTACGGTATTCAGCTTCGTGAAAAACAAAAAGTTCGTCGTATTTATGGCGTACTAGAAAAACAATTCCGCAACTACTATAAAGAAGCGGCTCGTCTAAAAGGCAATACCGGTGAAAACTTGTTACAACTTTTAGAGAAACGTCTTGATAACGTAGTATACCGTATGGGCTATGCCAGCACTCGTGCTGAAGCTCGTCAACTCGTTAGCCATAAAGCTATCGTAGTTAACGGTGTTGTTGTTAACATTCCATCTTTCACTGTTAAAGCCGAAGATGTAGTTTCTGTACGTGAAAAGTCTAAAACTCAAGCGCGCATCGTCGCTGCTTTAGAATTAGCTGAGCAACGTGAGAAGCCAGTTTGGGTTGAAGTTGACAACAAGAAACTTGAAGGCGTTTTCAAACGTGTTCCTGATCGTTCTGACTTGTCTGCCGAAATTAATGAACAGTTGATTGTTGAACTTTACTCTAAGTAAAGTTGCACTTTAAGAGAGGACATATGCAGGGTTCTGTAACCGAATTCCTTAGACCACGATTGGTTGATATCGAAACTATTAGCGCGACTCGTGCTAAAGTAACTTTAGAACCATTAGAGCGTGGTTTTGGTCACACTTTAGGTAATGCGTTACGCCGCATTCTTTTATCTTCAATGCCAGGTTGTGCGGTAACTGAAGTTGAAATTGACGGTGTACTTCATGAGTACAGCAGTAAAGAAGGTGTGCAAGAAGACATCATCGAAATACTGTTAAACCTTAAGGGACTAGCGATAAGTTTAGAAGGCAAAAATGAAGCTGTTCTTACCTTAACTAAGTCCGGTGAAGGCCCTGTAACGGCTGCCGATATCCAACATGATGGTGATGTAGAAATTGCAAACCCAACTCATGTAATCTGTCATTTGACAGGTGATGGCTCTATCAGTATGCGTATAAAGGTTGAAATGGGACGTGGTTATGTTCCAGCTTCAGCTCGACGCGATGCCGAGGAAGAAGATCGTGCAATCGGACGTTTGTTAGTGGATGCTTCATTCAGTCCCGTTGTAAGAATTGCCTATGATGTTGATTCTGCACGTGTTGAACAGCGTACAGATTTGGACAAATTGGTCTTAGACATGGAAACTAACGGTACGTTAGATCCTGAAGAAGCAATTCGTCGCGCTTCAACAATTTTAGCTGAACAGCTAGATGCGTTTGTTGAGCTTCGTGATGTGACTGAAGTTGAACCAAAAGAGGAAAAACCACTGTTTGATCCTATTTTGCTTCGTCCTGTTGATGACCTTGAACTTACTGTTCGTTCAGCAAACTGCTTAAAAGCAGAAGCAATTCAATATATTGGCGATTTAGTACAGCGTGCTGAGGTTGAACTTCTTAAAACACCTAATTTAGGTAAGAAGTCTTTAACCGAAATCAAAGACGTTTTGGCGTCTCGTGGTTTGTCTCTGGGCATGCGCCTAGAAAACTGGCCACCAGAAAGCATAGCTGATAACGACTAAGTCGATCATCGTTTTTTAATAGTTGAGATAAGGATTAACTTATGCGCCATCGTAAAAGCGGTCGCCAGTTAAACCGTAATAGCAGTCATCGCCAGGCGATGTTCCGCAATATGGCAAGCTCTTTAGTAAAACACGGCGTTATTAAAACGACTGTTGCTAAAGCTAAAGAACTACGTCGCGTTGTTGAGCCATTAATTACATTGGCCAAAACCGACAGCGTAGCAAATCGTCGTTTAGCATTTGCTCGCACACAAGATAAAGAAGTAGTTGGTATTTTATTTAACGAACTTGGTGCACGTTACCAAGAACGCCCAGGTGGATACACTCGCATTTTAAAATGTGGTTTCCGTACTGGTGATAAAGCACCTATGGCTTACGTTGAACTTGTCGACCGCCCAGTAGTAGAAGATGCTCCTGAAGTAGTTGAAGAAGTTAGCGCAGAAGCATAATTTAGTACTTGTACTAGATTAATTCTGACGGAATTGAAAGCGGAGCTTAGGCTCCGCTTTTTTGTATTTGACAATCAAGAACTCGGGCTAAAAACTTGACGCTACCTGAAATACCTCGTATAACATTTGTCCCACTATAATAAGGTCGAATCATCATGTCGTCACGCAACCCCATCATTGCTGTAACCGGATCCTCGGGTGCAGGCACGTCTACGACCACAGAATCGTTCGAGCATATTTTTCGTACCTTAGGTATCAGGTCTGCTACGGTTGAGGGCGATAGCTTTCATCGCTACTCCCGCCAAGAAATGGATATGGAAAAGCGTAAAGCCAAGGAGCAGCAACTTAAAATAAGTTATTTTGGCGAAACAGCGAATGATTTTGACGCCCTAGAGAAGCTATTTAAAGATTACTCTGAAACCGGCAAAGGCAAAATGCGCCGTTACTTACACACCTTTGATGAAGCGGTGCCCTATAACCAAATGCCTGGCACATTTACCCCTTGGGAAGAGCTTGGTGATGGTACTGATTTGCTCTACTATGAGGGCTTACATGGTGGTGTTGTTACCGAAAAAAATGACGTGGCTAAGCATGTTGATTTATTGATTGGTATGGTGCCGATTGTAAACCTTGAATGGATACAAAAAATAATACGGGACACAAATAAGCGTGGTCACAGTCGAGAGTCTGTCACGGCCAGTATTGTCCGCAGCATGGAAGATTATATCTCTTTTATCACGCCGCAGTTTTCTCGTACCCACGTTAATTTCCAGCGCGTACCAACGGTTGATACGTCAAACCCGTTTAGTGCCAAAGCAATACCAACGTTAGATGAAAGCTTTGTTGTGATCAGGTTTAGAGATTCCACCAATGTCGATTTTCCTTACTATTTAAATATGATTGACGGTTCGTTTATGTCTCGTATCAATACCTTAGTAGTCCCTGGGGGTAAAATGGGCCTAGCAATGGAGTTGATATTAACACCGTTAATAAAAGATCTGCTATTTAAGAAAAATGAAGCTAATAAGCAACTTGATTGGATGAGTGACTTATAATGCTGTTGTTAAGTGATATTCAATTGAATATTGAATATCACTGGTCGTGATCATTTGGCTAAACTTGATATATTTTCGCAGCTTGTTGAACAAGGGGGAGTAAGGTTACAGTTCTTTAATCTCAAAATCATGGCTTATATTGACCGACTTATTTAGCATCAGGGCAACCGAGCAATATTTATCCGCCGATAAGCTGACTGCACGTTCGACATGTTTAGCACTGATATTATGGCCTTCTATCACGAAGTGTAGATGGATATCAGAAAATAGCTTCGGCACAGAATCAACCCGTTTAGCTTCAATCTCCACCTTACAGGCTTTAATGTTTTGGCGAGCTTTTGCCAAAATGCTTACGACATCAACAGAAGAACAGCCGCCTAAGGAAATTAATACGCTCTCTAGTGGGCTAGGGGCTAGAGCTCCTGCATTTGCATCTAATGTAATGATGTGGCCACTTTCAGAGGTACCCATAAATAGTTCTTCACCGATCCATTTTACTTCTGCTTTCATTGTTACTTTCCTAAAACTGATTAGAGTTAATATTGTATGGATTTTTATTTACATTAGCTAGAGCTAATATAGTAGTGGGCTTAAGTGGTAGCACAGCTTGTGGTTATAAAGTTTTATTTAATGGAGCAACTAGTATGAGCTTAAGCTCAGCTTCGCCAAGCGTTTTAAGGAGAAGGTGACCTTACACTTAGTAAAGATAGCCTCGGGCAAGCTCCTTTTCTACAAGAATAATTCGTCAACACCGAACATGTTATTCCAACTTCATTAAGTTTGTGATCTACTTATGCGTAGGAAAAATAAATCAAGACAAGGCGCTCGATTGAGCAATAGCAGGTTATTAGGATTGAGCGCCCAGGTTTTTGTTCCAGACAAAACCTAAGTACTCACATGCTTGTGAGCAACGCAGGATTGGCGCATTTTTCCAGCACAAGTGAGTGATATTTTAGTGAAATTATTGCTATTAGATCAGCCCCACCAATAAATTGAGCATTTAATACTAAGGATGAACTAATAAATATAAGGCCTTTATGTAGCTTACGAGTTGTTTTAATTGTTACATAACGAAGTAGTTGGCGATTTAAATCAGTAGCATAAGCAATGAATCAGTGGAGTTGGTCTAGTCGCGGATCTAAAACAGCTATTAATGACATGGCTTTAAATTGTAATTTGAAATTTTAAGAGTCTTGCTGTTGAACAGCTTTACGGTAATTGTTGTAAACCTGCGTTAAGCCACGTTTAGTAAAGGTGGCCCACCCGACAGGATTTGAACCTGTGACCGCACGCTTCGGAGGCGTGTACTCTATCCAGCTGAGCTACGGGTGGTTTGTGAAATGTAATTTATAGATGGTATTCAATAACTAATTGTTCACTGTTGAACTAGCTAATCGCGATAAATCGTTGCTTGGCTTTTATTCGACCTACCTGTCCAGAGAATAGCAGCTGATTTTACCAAGCTGCACTAGGTCAAACTACACTAGGTATTGAAAACGCTTAAGCGCGGCAAATACTATAGATTATCTGCGTTTATGTCTAGCAAGAATGCGGAATTTATTATTTTTAGTGCTTCAGGCGCAATAAATCTTAATTATTTAACTGTTATATCCAACCTGGTGTTTAGGTGGCCTAAATTTTTGGTTTCTTATGAGAGTTGTGATATTAATTTATTGTTAAATAGAAAGGGGGAAAAAGATGTACTTTCGTCATGAAGATGCCTAAAGTAAAGGCTATAATATCATTCATCTCAATACCCTATAAGTACACACTGGCTATGAAACTATTCTCGATTGTAATTGTATTGCTTATTATTTCAACGGTAACTTCATTGTCGGCCCAATCATATGACACTGAAGTTATCCGTGCTGAACGCTACAGTGACATTATTGAGCGCACAGGCAAGCTTGATTATAAGCGAACCTCAAGTCTTTCCTTTAAAAGTAGCGGTTATTTAACCTTACTAAATGTTGATGAGGGTGAGCGGTTTAATAAAGGTCAGTTATTAGCTTCGCTTGATATTACAGAATTAAAAGAAGCAAAAAATTCGTATTACGCACAATTAATGCAAGCAAAACGCGAAGTGAAGCGTATTAGTCAATTAATAGATAATAAATTGGCTTCTGAGCGCGAACTAGATCAAGCTATTACTCAGGTCGAGACCATTCGCTCAGCCTACAAAGTGTCATATTACAACTTAGAAAAAGCTCAAATGTATGCTCCTTTTTCTGGGGTGGTTTTAAGTCGTAATACCGAGCTGGGAGAGTTACAGAATCCTGGTAAAGAAGTACTGGAAATTGCTAAACTTGAATGGGTTGTTAAAGTCGCTTTAACAGGTCGAGAAGCTAGCCAAGTTAAATTAGAGCAAAAAGTAACAGTATCTTTAAGTAATATCGGTATTGTAGAAGGCCTGATTAGTAAAATTCCCGTTATTAGCAATGCCAACGGGAATCTATTTACCATTGAGATTCTGCTCCCGAAAGTTGATTCAGCGTCAAGCATGATAGCTGGTCAGCTAGTAGGTGTTACAATTACCTTCGATAGAGGGCAACTTGTCTATAGGCTCCCTATATCGGCACTCGTTGGTGTCGATGAACAGGGTCGAGCGCTTGTTATTGCGCAATCACAACAAACCCCTACGTTCAAACAACAAAGTTTTGAAGTGTTTCAGTTAGACAATGACTTTGTTTATTTGAAACCGAGTCGTCATGATGAACCATTAGAAATCATCACTAATGGTTGGCAAAATCACTCATTTGGCGGCCAATAATTATTATGCTTCTCCCCCGCATAGCGATAAAAAATGCGCAATTTACCTTCACGATTATCGTACTTATGGTCATGGTTGGTATTGTTTCATATTTCCACATGCCTCGCTCTGAAGATCCGCAATTTGATATTCCAATTACCTTGGTTGAAGTGATTTATCCCGGAGTTTCGCCTGCTGATATCGAATCTCTTGTGGTCAATCCGCTTGAAGAAGAGTTTGCGAATATTGAAGGGATTAAGAAAATTGAATCGCAAATTAGAAATAGTGGCGCTCGCATTGAGGTCACTTTCCTACATCAAAGTAATCCAAATGACGCTTATAATGAAATCAAACAAGCTGTCTCTGCCGTAAAACCATCCTTACCAATAGGTATACAGGACATTCTAGTTATCAAGGCAACACCGACCAGTGTGGCCATTATTCAGTTGGCACTTTGGAGCGAGCCAACAGATTATAAACGCATGGAGTTTCACGCCAAGCAACTTGAGAAACGTTTAGAGGCCCTAGCGGCAGTAAAAAAAGCTGATATTTGGGGCTACCCAACACAAATTGTCGCCGTAGATCTTAATCTTGAAATGTTGAAGCACTACGGTATTGGTGTCACGACAATAAATACCATACTACAAGGTCGAGCTATCAATATAACGCCAGGTTTTGTTGATGCAAATACTCGGCGATTCAATGTGAAAACTAGCGGGAATTATCAACACATTGAAGAGCTTAATAATACTATTATCTTTTCTAATGACGCAGGTGTTATTCGATTGAAAGATGTCGCCCGGGTTGAGTTTTCTAGCCGAGATCCTGATTATTTAGCTTATTACGATGGTAAACCGGTGATATTTTTGACCGCAGAGCAACGAGCTAATACCAATATATTTGCATTGACTGAGGCTATTGATGACGAAATTGTGGCTTTTAAAGCAACCTTACCAGACACCATCAAGCTTGCTACGCTTTTTAAGCAATCAGAAGGTGTTGAGAATAGAGTTAATGGCTTCTTTGATAACTTATGGCAGGGTTTAATACTTGTCGGAATAATGTCGTTACTATTTTTAGGGGTGCGCGAAGCTATTGTGGTTATTATTGCAATCCCGCTTTCCTTTCTAATTGCTATTGGTTGGCTAGACTTTGCCGGCTTTGGACTGCAACAAATGTCAATTGTCGGTTTAATTATTGCCCTAGGTTTGTTGGTTGATAACGCGATTGTGGTGACAGAAAGTGTTCACCGAGAAAAAAAACACTCATCCAATTTGGCAGAGGCAGCGGCAAAGGGCACTAGCCAAGTGGGCTGGGCAATAACTAGCGGTACGGTCACCACTATGCTGGCATTTTTACCTATGTTGATGTTAGCCAGTGATACAGGGGACTTTATTCGCTCTATGCCAGTGACTGTGGTATTGGTTTTACTAGCATCTTTACTCGTTGCCTTAACACTTACGCCGCTGCTGGCCAGCAAGTTTTTTAGCCAAAAGAAGGGGGGAATTAAACCCTTGCAGCATTACACAAATATATTTGCTGAGCGAACTTATGTCGGGTGGCTGAGCCGATTAATGCATGCAAAATTTATTATGTTGGTCTTCGCCTTTGTTGCACTATTTGGCATGCTTTCTCTATTCGGTCAAGTTGGTGTTAGTTTATTCCCTAAAGCTGAAAAATCAATGTTATTAATTGATGTTGAAACGCCAGCGAATTCTTCGTTAGATTATACCAATAGTGTTATGCATTCGATGACGGACTTTATCGAAGCACAACCCTATGTTGATAAAATTGCCCTCAATGTGGGCAACTCAAATCCCCGAATTTATTACAATGAAATCCCGAAACGTAGTATCGCAACATATGGCCAAGTGCTATTGGTGCTAAAAGAATATGATGAAAAAAAAATCAACAGGTTAGTTAAAACATTGCGCACAGAATTTTCCCAATGGTATCAAGCAAAAATTACGGTTAAAGAATTTACCCAAGGTCCGGTTACCGACCAGCCAATAACGGTTAGGCTAATTAGCGATTCTTTATCTGATCTTGAGCGAGTTGCGGTGGATTTACAAAATAAAATGACCTTATTGCCAGGTGCAATAAATATCGACAACCCCATGGGTGTTGGCAATACCGAGTTAGCATTGGCTATAGATTATGATAAAGCTGCAATGTCAGGTATTGATATAAACTCTTTAGATAGCAGTATTCAAACGGTACTTTCTGGCCGTTTTATCGGCAAATTTAATGATGATAATGGCGAGAATTATCCCATCTTAGTGCGAGGGCCTAAAAGTAATTTAACAGGGCTTGCTAACTTAACCATCGTTAGTCAAAAGGGGGAGAATGTGCCTTTAGGGCAGTTTGCAGAGATGAAATTACAAAAAGGCCATGCAGATTTTTTCCATTTTCAAAAGTTACGCATGGCACGAGTATCTGCGGATGTAACGCAAGGATATTCAGTGCAAGATGTAACCGCAGAGGTTGTTAGCTATCTTGACAGTTATCAACTGCCTGCCGGGATGTATTATCTATTAGGTGGAGAAGAAGAGTCTCGACAAGAATCATTTGCCGGTTTGTCACAAATTATGTTGATAACTGCTATTGGTATTTTTGCGGTGCTCGTTCTACAGTTCAAATCATTTTTGCAACCTTTGATTGTTTTTACCTCGATACCTTTTGCTATGGCTGGCGCTGTGCTGGGCTTGTATTTAGCTAATTTATCATTCTCGATGATGGCATTTATTGGTCTAATCAGTTTGTTTGGTATTGTAGTGAATAATGCCATTATTCTCATTGATACCGCTAATCGAAATTTATTGACGAAGGGAAATAAAAAACAAGCAATATTGTCTGCTAGCGCTACCAGATTTACACCTATTCTATTAACAACGCTGACCACCATTGCTGGCTTACTGCCCTTAACACTTTTCGGTGGTGGCATGTGGAAACCCTTAGGGGTAGTGATAATTTCAGGCTTATGCATCTCAGCTCTGGCAAGTTTTATTATTGTGCCAATTCTTACCGAGCTGTTTACTCAAACCGAATCATCAAATCAACTAAAAGACTAACTTATGGATTTTATCGGCCTAATAGGATTTTCTTTAGCCAGTGCGGCCTATATATTATTCGCGTTGCTTATCATTGCAGCACGTAATAACAGTTTGCTCGCACGTTGGGTACTCATTTGCACTTTGGTAACCTTAGCGAGTAATTTAATTGCCGCATTGCAAATTAAAGTGGGATTTAGCTTACAATGGGTCATACTTGCTGACGGCATAAAAATTGCCTGTTGGTCTTTGCTGATTATATTGTTTAATACCGAGCATCGTCACTTTCGAGCACTGGTGAGTAATTATTATGTCCGACAGTATGTCGGCGTTTGGTCACTTTTAATGTCCGGTTGTTGGCTGGCAAGTTATTGGTTTGATTATTCATATGAGTATCTTTTTTTGCTTTTTCTTGTGCTCAACTTATGGATACTGGTATTACTTGAGCAATTATATCGTAATGCAAATCTGCAGGTACGCTGGGCTATTTGGCCCTTAGTTGTTGCCTTAGCGAGTGTCGCTATTTTTGATTTTGTACTTTATGCACAGGCCACCATGGTTGACGGAATAGACTTTGATTTTTGGTTTAGTCGTGGATATATAGCATTATTTGTTGTGCCACTATTACTCATTAGTACCCGACGAGTTAAAAACGGCGAAGTACGAGTTTTTGTCTCCCGAAACGTAGTTTTTTATAGTTCAATGCTAATGATAGCTGGCGTTTACTTACTCCTTATGGCCCTGGCTGGTTATGTTATTAATTATATCGGTGGTGAGTGGGGCAGTTTAGTTAGTATCGGTTTTTTAATGCTTAGTGGCATCGTACTGGTCGCCTTACTGATCACCGAATCTTTGCGCCGGCGAGTTAAAGTATTTATCGCGAAAAACTTTTTTGCCAATAGATACGAATATCGAGACGAGTGGTTAAACTTAATTGAAACCATTGAAACCACCAGTGGCGAAAACCATTACCAAATGGCGACGCAAATCATGATGTCGAAGGTAGATGTCTTGCGCGGTGCTATGATTAAGAAAATATCAAACCAACATTATCAACTTCAATATAGTCAGGGGCTTGAACTAAACGAAGCAATAGAAGAGCACCTATTAGAGGTTGGAGTTTTTTGCCAGCTGCAAGGTTGGATTGTGGATGTTAATGAGTATGAAGAGACTCCGTTAGTCTATCCTAATTTAACCTTAAATGTTGCCTTATGCCGAACACAGAACATTCAAATTATAGTACCCATTTTCATCGGAAAAGCATTTTACGGTTTATTTGTACTGGCTGATGAGCATAAAGTTAAGCAATTAAATTGGGAGGATAGAGATTTACTGTTTGCGGTATCCAAACAGTTAGGTAATTTTATTTCGTTATATGAAGCAACCGATAAGTTAAGTGAGTCAAAGCAATTTGATGCCTTTAATCGAATGTCTGCTTTTCTGGTACACGACCTAAAAAATGTTCAGGCGCAACTTGCGTTAATTACTACCAATGCAGAAAAGCATCGAGATAATCCAGCATTTATTGATGATGTTTTTGAAACCGTTGAATCAGCGACTCAAAGGCTGAACAAAGTTTTGTCGCAACTGCGTAAAAAGCAAGTAGAACAGTCCTCTTATCGTAAAGTAGATTTAGCATCGGTTATTACAAAAGTTGTTGCACAGTGTAGTATAAATGAACCAAAAGTTGAGTTTGAACAACAAGGTGATTGTCGTACTTTTATAAACAATGAATCTTTTCATTCGGTTATACATCATTTAATACAAAACGCGCAAGAAGCAACAAAAGATAGTGGATGGGTGAAAGTTTCCATTGAAGAGATAAAACGTAAAATTAGAATTACCATAGCAGATAATGGTTGTGGTATGAGTGAAAGGTTTATTAACGATCGTCTGTTTAGACCCTTTGATACCACCAAAGGCAATGCGGGTATGGGGATAGGCGTATTCGAAGCAAAACAGTTCTTTGAAAGTATAGGAGGTACTATTAAGGCAACCAGTACGCCAGACGTTGGAACAGTATTTACTATTGATCTGCCAATAAACTTAACCAACACTATGAGTAATCAAGATTTATCATAAGGATTTCAACACCATGGAAAAGTTGTTAATCGTCGATGACGATAAAGGTATCCAAAAACAATTAAAATGGAGCCTATCTGACTACGACGTTGTTTTAGCTGATGATCGCGAAAGTGCCGTTGCCGCTGTACGCCGCTATGAACCGAAAGTCATTACCTTAGATTTAGGTTTACCGCCTGATGAGGCCAATGCGTCGGAAGGCCTTGCAGCTTTGCAAGAAATTTTGACCATTGCTCCGCACAGTAAAGTTATCGTGATCACCGGCAATGATGACAGAACCAATGCCTTAGCAGCAATATCCGCTGGCGCATATGACTTTTATCAAAAGCCGATTGAAAATGACGTGATTAATGTCATTGTTGCACGGGCATTTAGTGTTGCAGCAATAGAAGAAGAAAATCGGAAAATGCGTGCTGTTGCAGGTAGTGACATTGGTATTATCGGAAATAGTGACAGTATTGAGCGTTTGCGGATGATGGTGAAACGCATAGCACCGACCGGCATAACTGCATTATTGTTAGGTGAAAGTGGCACGGGTAAAGAAGTAACGGCTAAGGCGGTGCATTTTGCCAGTGATCGTAATAAGAAACCGTTTGTGGCGATAAATTGTGCTTCTATACCAGAAACACTATTGGAAAGTGAGTTGTTTGGCTTCGAAAAGGGCGCTTTTACCGGCGCGCACCGTACCACAAAAGGCAAAATTGAATGTGCAGAAGGTGGGACATTATTTCTCGATGAAATAGGTGACATGCCTTATAGTTTGCAAGCCAAGCTATTACGTTTTCTGCAGGAAAAGTGTATTGAACGGCTAGGCGGTCGACAAGAAATTGCCGTCGATGTCAGAGTGGTTTGTGCGACAAATCAAAACCTTGAAGAAATGGTAAAAGAGAAAACTTTTCGAGAAGATCTCTTTTATCGCGTCAGTGAAATCACTATAAATATTCCCCCACTTAGAGATCGAGATGAAGACGTCATAATCCTAGCACAGTACTTTCTTCAGCATTACGCCATAGAGTATAAACGGAACGTCAAAAGCTTCTCAGATGACGCGTTAAGCGCTATTAAAGAGCATAAGTGGCCGGGTAATATTCGTGAGCTACAAAATAAGGTTAAAAGCTCGGTTATCATGACTACAGGCCGGCAGGTAACCGCAATGGATTTAGGCTTTTTTGATCATCAAGATAGCAGTTTTGAATTGTCGCTAAACTTAAGAGTGGTGCGTGAGCAAGCTGAATCTATTGCTATCCAAAAAGCTTATGCATTGGCAGAGGGCAATATCTCTAAAGCTGCAGAACTGCTTGGGGTCACTAGGCCCACGTTATATTCTTTAATAGAAAAGTATGAACTAGCAATTAACGGTTAAACTTCGCTCTGATAACGTTAGCTTTTATGATAAAACTGCCAGCTTGGCGGTTTTATCATAAATATAAGCTTAAAAGCTCTAGTCTTCGTTAGTTTCGGCAGTATTGGTGTAGATACGACTTTTATGTTTAAGCATTTTATCAACATATCGAGCCATTTTTATTTTTTCCTTGATGCTGCTTTCCAAAATATCTTCAACTTCTCGCAAAATATTTTTAATATTTTCAACGTTTTCTGTTGAATTCACTACCAATTGACTTGGTTCATTACTAGCAAGTTCCGCCGTATTAAGTGAGCCTGTCAATTCAACTTCCATTTCTTCTGCTACTTCATTGATAGCGGCAGAATTGATACATTCAAGTTCTTCAAGAAATCCAAATAATAGTAAGCGGTCAACAAAAATATTGATCTTTCGAGGCACGCCTAAAGTTTTCTCATGAATCAGTTTAAACCCGGCTTCTGAAAATAACGCCTCTTTATTGCACCCAGCTTGCAGTAACCGGTGATTAATATATTCTTTTACTTCTTCTTTGGATAAGGGTTTTAAATGAGCAGACGCGATAATACGTTGACGAAATTGCTCCATATTGGGGGCTTGTATTATCGCTTTCAATTCTTCTTGGCCGAGTAAAAAACTCTGAATTAACGGTTTATTGTCTAATTGGAAGTTTGACAGCATACGTAACTCTTCTACTGTTTCACTGGGTAAATTTTGTGCTTCATCAACAATTAGCAAGGCTCTCTTACCTTGTTGATGCAATTGAATAAGAAACTTTTCAATGCCCTGTAGCAAATCAGCTTTGCTATTACCGGTAACCGAGATGTTGAATTCAGAAACCACTAATTCAAGTAATTCTTGTGGGTTAAGTTTAGTTGTTACCAGCTGCGCGGCAACAATACTTTGATCAGCTAAATTATTTAACAAGTTTCGGGCGATAGTCGTTTTACCAGTGCCGATAGGCCCTGTTACTACAATAAAGCCTTCACCTTGGTCTAAACCGTACTGCAGGTATGACAACGCTCTTTGATGGTGACTAGACGCAAAAAAGAATCTCGGATCGGGACTTAACTGAAATGGTCTTTCTTTAAAACCATAATAACTTTCATACATACTGCTAGAAGCCTTTGGTTATTTTGGCGCTAACGCGGCCTTCTTCATAAGTGAACGTTAAATTGTCAGAACTTCTGTTGAGGTAACTAACAGCGAGATCGAAAGACAAAGTACTATTTAATGATTTTTCGTAGTTAACTTTGTAACGACGATAGCGGTCTGTGCGCTCAAACTCGGTATTAATTTGTAAACTTGTTTCGGTATAAGATATATCTAAACCGACTCTAGAACGACCGCTAATTTTTCGGCTGATATTTAAACTTGTAGCGTTATATTCATCTTCTATGCGACTATCGAGATTAATACGTTTGTGCCTATTCGTGTTAAAACTAATATTTGTTCGTGGTAATGCTAATACAGAGCTCCAACCCAGGGTTTTATTAAGAGAAAAAACATTATCTTCCACCAACGTAAGCTCTTGAATTGGAAATACTTGATAGCCTTGATTATTAGGATTATCAGGGGAAAGAATTGCACTATCTTCCACAAAACACTCATCTATAGTGCTAACTGTATTGTTTGGGCAGAAATAATAACCAACAATGTTTGTGACAAAATTATTGCGAGTAAAGGTTTGTACATCTTCCTTGTAAATAATGCTATTGGTTAAACGCCGATTTTCGTGGCTAAAGTTAAATCCGTAACTATTACCATAAAAGCGTTCGGAAATGTTTGCCTCTAATCTAGTACGAGATGATGGTTGCCATTTTATCGCAGCGTTAACATATTCTTGCTGTTCATTGCCATCGATATCAAGTTTATTGCCAATAGGTTGGTTATATGACACATCTAAAAATACTCGTGGTGAAATTAGCCAACGTATACCTAAGCCATATGAATTAGATTCTATTGACCGACTTGGATTACCTAATGATCCACTATTACCTTCATTATAATAACGCAAAAATGGGTTGACTTTATAGTCAGTAATTAACCCTAGCTTCACTTCACTTTCGCTTAGTTTACCATTGAGGCCGTTATTTTTTAGTTCTTGATAGCTATGTCTTAACTCCCAGAATACATGTCGAGCGCTGGTGCCATTGTTACTGTTAATTTTAGCAACCATGCCTTCACTATCGCCAATATTGTCTTCTGAATTGGTTTGGCGATAACTGATTGCAGAGTTTATGATAAAATCACTATTGTTGACATTATACTCAATGCCCCCTTCATACGTCGCTACTTGTACTGTGTCAGCCGACACAATATCAGCCAAGGCATTTCGGGCGAAATTACGAGATCGGTTAGCAATATCTGCAGTCGCTACGAGGATTATGCCGTTTGGCCAAAGCTGTAGCCGTAAATCGCTCGACACACTGTGGTAGTCATTATCAAGTTTATGGTCATGACTGTATAAAGCATAAGTACTTTGTGATGAAAAATTAAATACAGCCTGCTGTGCTTTATACGTGGAATCAATACTTATACCAGCTTGGCTCACTAAGCTGGAAATTTCATTACTAGCAACCAAGCCCACATTATCGGTATAGGTTTCATCAATAATAATGCTCGGGTCAAATTGCCAATCACCAGCATAGGTAAAATTGGCGCAGCAAAATATGAGAAAAACGGCACTAAGTTTAGTTTTTTGTGCCATATCCATAGCCATAATAGCCATACAAATCCTTATGAGATCTTATTGCCTTATTAAGTACCAACCCGACAGCTAAATCTTCATTGAGGTGTTCGGTCGCTGCTTGTATGTTAGCAATTGAGGTTTTAGATTCTTCAACAACTATTAACGCTTGCCCCATTAAATTGGCTAACACGAGAGTTTCAGTTACTCCAATTAACGGGGGACAATCAAAGATAACAATACGATCGGGGTACCTATTAGCTAATTCACTGGCAAATGTAGCCATTTTTTCACTGGCTAATAATTCGTTCGATAAGTGATGTGGCTTACCGGCAGGTATTAATTTCAATTTATCAATGTCAGTGTTGTAAATTATATCACTTACTTGTCCGGACTTACCCAATAAATAGTCGATAATGCCGGGGTGTTCCTCAATACCTAACTCACGCATAATACTGGGCCGTAATACATCAGAATCAATAAGCAATACTGTTTTGTCTTGCTCAAGTGCAATACTCAAGGCCAAATTTATCGCAACAAAGGTTTTCCCCTCATTAGGCTTCGCACTACTCACCATAATCAAATTGCTGTGGTGCAGGGTTTTCGCGACATTGCCAAAGGCATTGTTGAGCAACTTACGTTTTATTTGTCTAAATTCGTCTTTAATACTTTTTCGGGTACCGTTATCGATTAAGTAGCCTCGCTCGGCCAGACATGCCTTATTAATGACTAACGCTGCCTTTTCGTTTTTTACCTCGATATCGGATATCGCATTACTATCCGTATTATCTATGCTCTTTACTTCTTCATACTCGTTAATAACTTTACCAGCGTTATGGCTACTTTTTTGTTGTTGTTTTGCTAGCGCTTTTTCGATGATGCTCATAAATTATAAAACTCCCCTGATTGGCGCTAATATGGTATCTGGTGCAATGGCATAAAGTATAAAAAATGCCAGCATGATCAACAATACACTATTAGAGATAATAAAGATCAGTGTCTTTCGTTTATGCCAACGTTGCAAGCCAAGGTTCTCTGTCGCTGATACGACGCCAAAAATAGGAATACCCGTGAGTTTTGAAACTTGACTACTGGAGGTAACCACTGGGTTGATTTGACTAAATAATAGTGACAAACCTACACCTACACCAAAACCAAAAATAGTAGCAGCAATTAAGAATAAAATACGCTTTGGTCCTGCAGGCTCAGTGGGGGCACGAGGAGGATCGATAACTCTAAATTGAATTGGGTTAGTAGTTTCATCCGCTTGCTGGGCAAGTTGTGCTGTTTCTTTGCGGTTAAGTAATTCTTCATACTTATTTTTAGTGATTTCATAGCCACGATCCAACGAAGTTAACTCAGCTTCAATTTCCGGCAAGATATGAATTTTGCTTTCAAGCTCTTTAACTTGCTGACGATAGTCATTGGCTCGAACTGTTGTAGACGCCACTAAATTTTCTAATTGATTGACCTGTATTTGTAATTGTTGAATAACAGGATTTTGACTTGTTGATAATTTATTATCACCATTTTCCGTTGCATTTAAATATTCATCAATTTCTTTACTGCGTTGATTGGTTAAGTGCTCAAGCCTGCGCTTTACCTCTTTGACGTCCGGATGCATTTCTGTGTAACGTAATTGTAATGAATCCAGCGAGGCTTCTAGTTCCGAGATACGATCGTCATACGTAGTTTGAATAGTGTTAGAATTCATTATCTTATTTTGCGAAGTATCACTACTCGAAGGTGAAGAGCCCAATTGTGCTTTTGCTGATTTTAATTGCGTTTCTTGTTCGAGTAAATTTAACTCGGTTATCTTTAGCTGTTCTTTGACAATATTTAGTTTTTGATAGTAACCGCCATATTGGTCGGGCAATACACCACTGTATTTTTGTTTAAAATCGGTTAATCGAGACTCAGCAGCTAACAAGCGATTCTCATAGTCTTTTATCTGGGTATCTAAGAATTTTTGTGCTGAATTTGAATCGTTACGGTTCTCTCCTAATGTATTCTCAATGAACACCGTTAATGCTGAATTAACGACATTTTTTGCCATTTCCGGATCTTTATTTTTATAAGTAATGGTAAATATATTTTCTCTTCGGCCGCCTGTTTTTTCAATAATGATGTTAGATTTAAGATCCTCAATTAAGGCTTCATATGCTTTGGGCGTGTTCGCTTGAACGTCAAGATCTGTCATACGGGTAATACGTTCGAGATTAGGGCGACTTAACAGCGTTTTAATCATTAAACGAATTTGTATTTCGGGATCATTCTTAACGGTTAAACCTTTTAACAGCGGACCAAGAATGGATTGGGTATCGGCATAAACTCGGGCTTCCGACTCATAAACATTATCGAGTTGGGAAATTAAAACCCAAGCTAAAGGACATATTAACCAAGTCGATATAATAATAAAGCGGCGCTTCAGCCAAATACCTTTAGAATAATCTATAATTTGTTCTATAATTTCTTGCATTCCCGACCTCTAAAACAGGTAAATAAATCTATTGTTTTTAAAACCATGTTTCAGGTATTACAATAATATCGCCAGGTAATACATCAACGTTAGCCGATATTTCCCCATTTTTGATTAAGTCTTCAATAAATATGTCGTATTGCTTTTGTTGACCATTTTCGATACGCACTAATATTGCGCCGTTACCGTTGGCAAACTCGGTTAATCCCCCAACACGGATCATAACGTCTAATAATGTCATATGTTGGGTATAGTTTATTGCTTGTGGTTGGGAGGCCTCACCAATAATACGAATTTGTTCACTAAACGGACCAACAAAATTATTTACGGTGACAGTAACAACGGGCTCCCTAAGATAAGTCGCCAGTATTTCTTCAATTGAGCGGGCAAGCTGTGTGGGGGTTTTTCCAGATACTGGAATATCTTCTACCAGCGAGGTGGTGATCATACCGTCTGGACGGACTTTAAACGTGCCAGAAACCTCAGGGTTACGCCAAACAAAAATATTAACTACATCGCCGGCACCAATAAGATATTTGTAGGAGTCAACGTCTATTGTATTTGATTGATGAATTTTTGCGGGAGGTAATGTCAGTGAACTACAGCCAGTTACAATGTAGCCCAGTGTAATAAATAAAATCGCTTTTAATGTATTAGTCATGCGTTTTTCCATGGTATTAACCTTCTTATTTACAACCGTTTTTATATAAGCTATCCGATTGTATTTTATTTTCACCTATGATGCACATTATTTAAATTGTGTAAATAGACTGTAATTATAGTATTTTAAATATACATATGTTTACATTTACCTGTTAATCAATTCTAATATACAACTTAAAAAGTAAAAGCGTCTCATGCTGGTTTATTTTTCTCACGAGAAAGGAATTTTCTAACCTTATGTCTAGCCCTAAATTTCGCGATTTATCTGCGGGTAGCAAGACTTTAGTTTTAATCGAGTTTATTTGTTTTGCTGGCGCATTGTTGCTTAGCTTATACCTTAATAGCATATTTCATTTTATTGACCATAATATACAAAATATTGCGATGAATGTTTTGTTTATTCATGCTGTTGTTTTTGCGTTAGTTGTGCAGCTCGCCTCTTTATCTATGGGACTTTATAATTCCAAAATGCGGGAAAATTTTCGCGGCGTGGTGAGAAGGTTATTAGTTTCAGTAGCCATTGGTTTTTTTATAGTTACTTTGCTTAACCCGATATACGGCTCTGGCGCATTAGCGATTGAATTACTCGCGGTGTCCTCTCTGATTAGTTTGCTACTCACTAGCGCTTTTCGTTACTTTACCTTACAAATCGATTTTTTCGGCCTCAACAAACGTAATGTGTTGGTGTTAGGTGCTGGTGAGCGTGCTTCGATTATTGAAAAGCGTATGCGTCGTGATGTCGACCGACAAAGCTTTTTCATGCACGGCTTCGTAATTATGAACGGCGATGCTGAGCACGGTATTGTCAATGAAAATAGAATCCACTTAGAAACTTCTTTGGTTAATTATGCCTTAGAGCATCAAATAGATGAAATTGTTGTAGCCAATGATGAACGGCGTGAGAACTTACCAGTTGATGAATTATTTGCCTGTAAAATACGGGGTGTAGAAGTTACAGAAATCCTTGACTTTATCGAGCGTGAAACCGGTCAAATCGCCGTTAATCTAATCTATCCTAGCTGGGTAATATATTCTAATGGTTTTGCTTCTGCTAATCACCTTCGTAACACTTTAGATTGGGTGTTCAATGCCACTATGGGCTTTTTCTTATTCTTGCTGACCTGGCCAATAATGCTTATCACGGCATTGTTAATTAAACTGGATGAAGGTATAAGCGCGCCTATTTTTTATCGCCAAGAGCGTGTGGGCATAGATGGTCAAGCATTTAGTATTATTAAATTTAGAAGTATGCGCATTGATGCGGAAAAAAATGGCGCACAAATGGCCTCCGAAGATGACGACAGAACAACAACCATTGGTAAGGCCATTCGCAAATATCGTATTGATGAATTGCCGCAAATCTACAATGTAATGCTTGGTGATATGGGCTTTGTAGGACCGCGCCCTGAGCGTCCGGAGTTTGTTCAACAGTTAATTAAAAATATTCCTTACTATAACGAACGCCATAACGTAAAACCGGGCCTAACGGGCTGGGCACAACTTCGATATCCCTATGGCGCAACAGAAGAAGACTCGTTAGAAAAACTAAAATACGACTTGTATTATATTAAGCACCGCAGTTTTATGCTCGATTTACTGATTTTAATTCGGACTGTTGAAATCGTGTTGTTTGGTAAAGGCCGTTAATATTAGCTTAACCTAGCTGCGAGTGACTATTTCGTTTAACTAAAAGCTTAACTAAAGTGTTGGTGCATTTAGGCACAACTCCATAAATTTTACTTCATCGAAAGGTTCTGAAATAGAGAATCGTCCTAATTGGAATTTATTAGCACTTAATTGTTGATTGATAAAGTAGCGGAAGGTAAAAGCCAATTGATAACCTTGATGCTTGATCTCATCAAACATTTCTTTGTTATAGGTTGACGCATTACCAACAGGGTAAGAAATAGAAAGTACCTCATTGGAGAGTCGTTCTTCTAATATCTTTTTCGCATGAGATAATTCGTGTGATAAGTCTATGGCATTTAAACTCGAAAAAATGCGATGGGAATGTGAGTGAGCGCCAATGGTCATACCGGCAGACTCCATTTCTAATAAATGTGCCCATGTCATAAATTCACTGGAGTAGTGTTCTAGCACTAAGCCTGTAATACTGCGCAGTTCTACTAATTGCTCCTCTATTTGTGCTGATGCCGCTTTGAATTGGCTTAATACTTGCCGAATATTTTTATTGGTTGTGGTTTTCGCTATAACAATTGTTTCAGGCCATGAGCTCAGTTTAAGCTCATTTAAATGACAATGTTTTATGTGCCAAGCAATTTCATCCCACCATGGTATTACCTTTGTTTCAATCAGCCCTGTTGCAACAAAGAACGTTGCGGGAATTTTCATGGCTTTTAAGATAGGGAAAGCCAACTCATAGTTATCTAAATAGCCGTCATCAAAGGTAATGTAAGCAAGCTTTTTATCGACCAGTTTGCCACTGGCTATGAGGTCAATAAAGCTGTCTTGATTGATGATCTCAAAATTATTTTTGATAAAATGCAGGTGCTTTTCTAAGTCTGCCGCACTACAAGAAAACACATTAGGGTCATAGTTACAGTTATTTACATCGCCTATCCGATGAAAATTAAAGCAATAAACGCCATTTTGGCGATGATTCCATAATGTTTTCGTCATGCCAAGGTGGCGTATAATTCTTGTTCTAATTTTGTTGAATAACATCGGCTATTTCACAATAAAGCTAGGTTTTGGTAAAATATAATCGCGGAACAGGTGTGGACTTCCAGTTTCATTGGCTTCGGCGGCTTTAATAATATTATACATTTCCCTACTATTAACATAATGCAATTGGTGGCGCTCACCATCGTTGTATTTAGCTTCTAAATAAGAAAACATATCATCGACAGGTTTCCCTAATAAAACATCCATATCTTTTTCTTGAGTACCGTGCGTGTGCACCTTAATAAAGATCCAATCCGGCTTTCCTCGGACATGAACATTTGCTTCCACCCACAAATCTACCCGATCTTTAGTTGGCTCCATGCCTTTTCTAATATCAGAATTTTCAATTTGTGGAAATATGCCCTTTTTGAGTTTTTTCCAATTAAGCATTAATGGCCCGTTTACTATCATGAGATCGCCCCATGGGCTACCATTTACTGCGACGTTGATGCCGGTATTATGTGATTTTGGTTTGTCTGGGTCATCTTTTGCGTAATAAATACTATTGATAGTTTTAGGCTGAGTGGGATGGGGTGCTGATGGAAAAGTAAAGTCAGCATAACATCCGGTTTCTTTTAACACGATTAGCTCGTCGTTGACACCACATAATTTACCGTCATGACCGGAGTTATCTAATGTCCAGTTACCGTGAATAAAACCATACATGAGCTGATTAGTTTCAGGATGGTGAGATAAAGCGCCATGATCATTGTGTAAGGTATGACAAAACTGAGTAATAGAAAGGCGTAAATTTTCTGATGTATCATCATGATGATGCAGGTGTACTTCAATCTCACCAAAACCGTTACGGCACATATTCGCAATTTTATCTAAATGTTCAGCTCTATATTCCTCTTCAGGGTAAAAAAAGGTATGTTGCGGATGTACACCATCTGCGTCAACATGTTTACTGGCCATTTCTGGGTATTCTTTACACCAACGATCTACTCGGCTTCGCTCTATATCAATATTGTCAGGCTTCCCCCATTGGGGTTCATAATGGTCAACAAATGAGAACATGATATGAGTCAACTTTTGTTCAGTGTTTTTCGTTTGGCAATACTTTTGCTTGATGTATTGCATCAACCATAAATGCAACTGCTTTTTACGAATAACTAGGGTTATAAGCCCAATAAAAATGAAAAAAATAACTATTAGTAACATTATCTAGGTGTCCTTTGCCAAGTTCCTTGCACATTTTTAAAGGCATAATTATAAAAACCTTTAAGCAAGGCAATGTTCATAGAAACAAAAAAAGTTAAAAAAGATATAATCGTCGGAATCTTATTCCCCATATCACTTTGCTTTTTACCCCATATAGCTAAGGCATAACTAATTAGCTGTATTATAAAGATAATATTGTAAGTCAACAGACCAAGTAGGTAAGCATTTGATAAAAATGCCAAGATCAAAAAGTGTGGAGTAAACCAACGTAAAATTTTGTGTGAGAAATAACTAAAAAACCGCCAACCGATAAATGGATTTAACGCCCAAGTCAGTTGAGCAAAAGCTTGATAATTTCCTGTGCCAATCCTAATCCGACGCTTTGTTTCTTCAGCGATGTTTGGTGCTACCTCTTCATGGGCAATAGCAAATGTATCATAAATTACTCGATACTTTGCTTTGGCTACATTCATTACGATTAAAAAATCATCAACAATCGTGTTTTTAGGTATAGGTTTATATAAGTTAGTTCTTATAGCATAAATGGCGCCATTAGCTCCAAGTAGTGCATCGAGTTTACTTTCACAGTTTTTGAGAAATTGCTCATAGCGCCAATAAACATTATCTTTGTTGTCTACACCATCAGGGGTATATAAATTAAGTTCGCCGCAAACTGCGCCAACTGTTTCATCTTGAAAATGGCGAACTAGATTTTTAATAGCATAGGATTCAAAGTTGGTATTTGCGTCTGAAAAAATAGTAATGGGTTGAGTTACTTGGGATACTAATTCATTAAGTACATTTGCCTTACCTCTATTGACTATATATAGCTTTATCAATAAGCGAGGATCATCAAATTTTGAGAGAATTTCATTGGTGCTATCGGTGCTGCCATCCGAGCCGATATAAATTTTTATTTTGTCGTGAGGGTAGTCAAGTGACAATAAATTATTAATGCGTTCTTTGATGCATGATTCTTCATTAAAGGCTGAGATCAATACAGCCACTTCAGGTAACTCACTTGAAGTGCTAGGGATAAAAGTATGCTTTTTTTTAAAAAAATGACTAAGCAGAAAAAGCACAAGCGGGTAGACAAGATAGCTGTAGATAATTAGGCTTATGCTCAACCAAAAAATTAACGCCATTATTTGTCCTTTTTCAACTTTGTTTATTATTTTTTATTAAGTTCCTTAAAAGTAATGACTAGATATTTAAGGCTAAATTTACTTTATTTGTTGTTCTTTATTTCTTGCTCTTTGGCCCCAAGGGCTGCAAGATAATAACTTATAGGGGTTTAAATGAACAGAAAAATGCAACAACGAAATTAAAGTCGCTGTAGCTATAGTGAAATGGTAAGGGAATAATGAAAGAAAAGTGGGATATAATTTATATCGGTAATGAATACAGTACTGATAATCGAACGAGTAGTCATCACATTGCACATAGACTGTCTGCAAACCATAACCTCCTTTACATAGAAGCGAGTGGTTTAAGAAAACCAAGGGCAACAGGGTCTGATTTTGGCAAAATATTCCGTCGTATCAAAAAATTATTCAGTCCTTTAAAAACGCTTGAAAATGGTTTGAGAGTAAAGTCGCTATTTATACTGCCATTTCCTGAACTATTCTTTGTACCCTGGTTTAATAGGGTTTTGACCCTTTTTACGATCCGTCGAGCAGCAAAAAAATTGGGCATTGGAAATTCACCAATAATATGGTGTACCGTCCCCACTTTAGCAAATATAATAGAAGAGCTTAATCCATTAGCGATTGTGTACTACTGTGTCGATGACTTTTCTGCTTTACCGGATGTTGATGTCAAACATATTATCGAGTTAGATCACAAGTTAAGTTCGATGGCGTCGGTAATATTCACTCCTTCAATACCATTATATGAAAAAAAAGTTGCACAGTATTCTAATGTTCAACTTAGTCCTCATGGGGTAGATGTAGAGCATTTTAGTAAAGCCGATGAGTTTGGTAAAATACCGGATGATATAGCGGATATTAAAGGTCCTGTGATTGGTTTCTTTGGTCTGATAGAGCACTGGATTGATATTGAACTGGTTTGTTTTTTAGCACGAAAATTACCGAATATCACCGTTATTATGATTGGACGAGTGACCATTAATTTAAATTCATTTGATGTTCCCCCGAATGTTCTATTTGTAGGGCAAAGGCCATACGAGTCATTACCTGATTATGCAAGACGCTTTGACGTTGCCATAATTCCATATGTATTGAATCAGCAGGTCTTTAACTCCAATCCACTTAAATTAAGAGAATACCTAGCAACAGGCAAGCCAATTGTGTCCGTTTCTTGCCCTGAAATAGACAAGTATGGGCATGTAGTAAACATAGCTAAAGATTATTCTCATTTTGCCCAGTTGGTCGAAGGTTCGCTTACTGACAAGTCACAACAGAAAAGCGCGTTAAGAATAGCCTCTATTTCTGACGAAACATGGGAAACTAGGTATGAAAAAGTGTGTTACTTGGTCGATGAAGCAATTAATAAAACAAGGAAATTAAATTAGATGAAATCAGTGATTATTGGATGCGGTAACCTCGCCAGAATTCACATTAGCAAGTTGCGGAAATTATTTCCTGAAATTACTATCGCTCTGGTAGATATTGACCAAAGTAGATTAGACCAATTTGCTGATGAGTTTGGTGTCACTGAACGCTTTACATCAATAAAAACGATGCTTGAAGAATTTCAGCCTGAATTTGCTCATGTAGTCACACCACCAGCGAGTCATTTTTTTATTGCAAAGCAGCTGCTTGAGCAGGGGGTAAACTGTTTAGTAGAAAAACCATTTACAATCACGTCTCAAGAAGCCACAGAATTAAATCGTTTAGCAGAAGTTAATAATTGCCGAATTACCGTTAATCACATGCGTGCTTTTGATCCTTTATTAGCGCAAGCTAAAAAGGTAATAGTAGAAAAAAAATTCGGTAAAATTATGCGTGTGCATGGACGCTATAGTTTTGACTTTTATGAAGATAGAAAGTTTGATCCCACTAGCCGTTGGATGACGAAATTACCAGGCGGTCCTTTATTTGATCTCGCCCCGCACGTATTAAGCGCAATGGAAGCTTTTACGGGTGAACTTCTGCAAACAAGTAGCCAAATACAAGAAAACGAAGGCATGATAACACAATGCCAATTTAGTTTTTCAGCAGCCAACAACATACTTGCAGACGCTTACCTAAACTTAAATAGTAAACCACTGAAAAATGAAATAGTAGTAGAGTGCGAAAATGGCTCATTAACACTTGATTTTAGAAACTTCTTAATTGTTTTACGTAAACCCTTAGGTTTGCCAAACGCGATAGAGCGTATTTTAGGAAACGTGCACATCGGTTGGCAGATGATGTGGGGCTCTGTAACAAGTGTCATTAAATTTGTCACGGGAAAGCTAGATCCTTATGCGGGAATGGACGGATTATTTAAGGATTTATACAGTGCAAACATGGCCAACGTTTTGGCAAAAGATGCCCTGCGCTATTTAGATAATATGGCCCAAGATGAAATTTTTACCAAAACCACCGAAACGGAAGACCCTCTGCCAGAACTTAACAGTGTGGACGTATTAATCACTGGTGCGGGGGGCTTTCTTGGTCGCCCGTTAGTGAAAAAGCTTTTAGAAAAAGGCTTAAAAATACGTGTACTGGCGCACAGACCTGTGGAAAATCAATTAATTTGGGGCGAATTGGGTGAGCAGGTGGAGGTCATTGTCGGAGATATTTACAATTCTCGTTTAGTAAGCCACGTGCTCACAGGCGTCGAGAAAGTTTATCATTTAGCCGCAGCCATGAATGGCCCATGGGGTTACCATCTTGACACGACGGTAACAGGTACCAAAAACCTGCTGAATGCCTGCTCTGAGCACCAGATAAAACATTTACTATATATGAGTACATTAAATGTTTATGCAGCCAAAGATTATATAACTGGTAAAGCGGTTGACGAAAGTTTCCCATATGAGGCGATGCCGGAAAAACGAGGACACTATTCACATGCTAAATTACTGGCTGAAAAAATGGTATTGGAATTTGCTGACCATACCCCGAATATAAAGTTATCGGTGTTTAGACCCGGTTTAATTTATGGGCCGGGATTAGATCCTGTTTTAGGTGATTTAGGCATAAAGCTAGGTAAGCGGCTTATAGTCTGTATGGGGTTAGGCCGTCGTAAGTTACCACTTGTCTATGTTGACAATGTTGTTGATGCTTGTGTATTAGCGCTTGATGAACAGGCGGCTAATATTGGTGTGTACAATATAATAGATAATGATAACCCTACTCAACGAACTTATGTTAAACACTTAAATGCTAGTGGGCATTACAAAAAAATTATTTTGCCGATACCTTTAATTATATTTCAAGCCGGTTTTACTACCTTAGACTTTTTGTTGAAACACTTGTTAAAGCGAGACTTAAATCTTGCATATCGCTTGAAGTGCATTTCTTCAAGTCCAAAATTTGACACGCTACAAGCACAAAAAAACTTAGCTTGGCAACAATCTGTTTCATTTCATGATGGTATTACAAAAGCAATAAATGCGGCACAAAGCAATTAAGAGTCCTAATAGGAGCTTAGCTAGGCTCCTTATTTTCTAACTACATGGAACGATGTTATTTTAATGAAAAAGCAACTTGTTACCAGCTCGGTATTTAGGTTTATTGAAAGAATTATCGTAGTTGTAACTTCTTTACTGCTGACCCCATTTTTAATCGAAGTTTTGGGTCAACAAGACTATGGCTTGTGGATCTTAATAATATCTGTATTAGGCTGGTTTAATGTCATCGATTTAGGATTTTCAACGGCGGTTCAACGTTATATTGTACTTGCTCTTGAGTCTGACGATCATAAAAAAGTGAATGTTATTTTTTCAACTGCTTTTGCTCTCTTTGGTGCGTTAGGCCTTTTTGCAGCAAGTTGCTTACTTATTCTTGCACAATTTCCAGAGCTTTTCGGTGTCGATGAAAATACAGCACCCACGCTATTAATCGCATTATCCGTATTAAGTATGAAAGTTTTTTGGGATTTTTTAATGAATTCTTTTCATGGTATTTTTTCTGGATTACTTCGTTTTGATATAGATGCTAATTTATCGTCACTTAATGCCATATCAAAAGCGCTTTTGGTGTTCTATTTAGTTACTGAATTTAATATTTATGGGGCAATTTTTGCAACACTCGCTGCTGACTTTCTAACTAACATATTGAAAGTTTTTTTTGCAAAACGTCTTTATAAAAACTTAAAATTTAGTGTTAAAGATGTAAGTGCAAAAGAGCTGAAATCGTTATTTTCTTTTTCCAAACATGTTTTAGCTGGTGGGGTCGCACAAACACTTAATTCTAAAGTAGATCCTATATTGGTTACTCGGTTGTTTGATTTATCTACGGTTGCTATTTATAGCATTGCCAGTAGATTGACTGGCCACATACAAGCTTTTGTTTCATCAGTTACAGGAATATTTGGACCGGTTTTTACCAAAATGGTAGCTCGAGACGAAAATATGGCCCAAATATTTACCCGGATTGCCTCAATTAACACGTTTTCCGCGACGGCATTATTTCTGCCATTGTTAATTTTTGGCGGTGTTTTTATTAGGCTCTGGGTTGGTGATGAATTTGAAAGCTCTATTTACATTTTAAATATTTTAGTATTTTCATTTATGTGTAAAGCTGTATCTACGGCAGTTCGTAATGTGTTATTAGCTCAGGCAAATCATAAATTAATTTCTATTGTGAATTTGCTCGGAGCCATATTTAATATAGGACTATCGATAATATTGAGTCAGTATTGGGGGGTGCTTGGCGTTGCTTCAGGAACCGCCATTGGTTTTTTTATTTCGGATGTTGTACTAAGCCTAGTACTTTTGAATCATTACAACGACTTTAGATTGATACCAATCATCAAGTGCTTTTGTATTTCTATCATTATAGTATTTGGCTTAGGTTTAACAGGACAGTATTTTGTAGATCTATATATGCAGCGTACATGGTGGTCGTTAGTCGTGTACAGCGTGTGTAGCTTTCCTATGATAGTACTTGTTTGTTGGTTTTCTCTTTTGGATAAAGGCTTAAGAGCTAAGTTGGTGAATTTGTTAAAGGTAAAAATCCAGAGTAAAAGAGCAAAAACTCGCTCTTAGCTGCTGCTGTGGTAACCTTTAATATTATATAGTAGTTATGGATTACGGCTGGCGTTGGAATTTTATACATTGTTTAGCCAGTCATGACATTGACTTTAATATGAGTTAACCTCATTGGAATGAGCATTTATGAACTTATATGGACAATTATTTAAGTCTTTTATTTTTCCGTATTTTGAAAAGTTAAAAGGACGAAAAACGGCTGAATATTTCAAACAAGCTGAAGCAAGGTTGTCTGATACGCCTGATGACTTAGCTCGATATCAGCTAGAACATTTGAAGGAATTATTGTTGTTTTGTAATGAACATGTGCCTTATTACAAGCAGCAATGGCAAAGCATTAACTTTGATCCTACTAAAGTTACTAGCGTTGAAGATTTACATAAATTGCCGGTATTAACTAAAGACGATGTAAAAGAGCACTATGCAGACCTTGTTCCCGTAGTTAAGAAAGCTACTAATATCAAAAAGTCTACAGGCGGCTCAACCGGACAGCCGTTTCACTTTGAATTAGACTTAAGAAGTTATGAAACCCGACAAGCAATTATGTGGCGTGGCTATGGCTGGCTCGGGGCTGGTTTAGGTAAGAAATCTTGGTTTTTATGGGGGATTGACTTAGGTGAGCCAACCTTAAAATCTCAAATTAAAACAAAGCTTTATCATAGCTTTAACCATCGTAAAATTGCCAATTCATTTGCTATGAACCAGCAAAATATGGCGAGTTATGTCAAAAGTCTTAATAATTATAAGCCTGAAGCAATTGTTGGCTTTGTTGGACCGCTTTATTCTTTTGCAAAATATATAAATGCCAATAAAATTAAAATTAACTCTCCTAACGTCTTGTTGACAGGTGCTGAAGCGCTACATGAATTTCAACGTGAAGAGCTTGAACTGGCATTTGGATGCAAGGTCTACAATACCTATGGTTGCCGAGAATTTATGTTGATTGCTGCTGAGTGTCAGCAACAAAAGGGTTTACATATTAATATTGATCAACTGGTCGTGGAAACGTTAGATAAAACACGCACGCCTGTAATGGAGAAAAGTGGTGATATTGCCATCACAGACTTATTTAATTACGGTATGCCATTAATTCGGTATATAAATGGTGATCAAGCAACTTTGTCGAAACGCCAATGTGAATGCGGAAACCCATTGCCGTTAATTGAAAAAATTGACGGTAGAAAGTTAGACATCATAAAGACGAATAGTGGGGTAGAGCTTCCGGGGGAGTTTTTTCCGCACTTGCTAAAAGACTTTAACGGTATAGAGCGTTTCCAGATAAAGCAAAAAACACTTGATGCTATTGATATTTTATATATCACCAATGAACACTTTAGAGGCGATGAATTGGAAAATATTGAACTGGAATTACAACGATATACAGAGCGGTCTTTACGGATCAATTTTCATAAAGTGGACGAAATACCGTTAACGCCATCGGGTAAGCTCCGTGTAACGATTTCCGAGTTGTAAAATGCGTAACAAAATATTAATAATTTCAAACTTATATCCGTCGCCTTGGGAACCCAATCGAGCGACATTTAACAAACAACAGTTCGATCATCTGGCCAAGTTAATCGATGTATCGATACTTGTACCAATTGCTTGGCCGGTATGGTTAAAACTAAATAGCAAACAAAAAATACAACAGTTAGATTACGACACAGTGACTGTGAGATATAGTTGGAATTTTTATACGCCAAAACTGATGCGTCGTTGCTATGGTTTTTTTATGTTTATGTCATTTTTTTTCAATTCACTATTTTGGATTAGAAAACAAAAAGCTGATATTTTGATGGCAAGTTGGGCCTACCCTGAGGGCGTCGCCACCGCAATATTAGCAAAGCTTTTTGGCAAACCCTTTTATATCAAAGTTCATGGTAGTGACATTAATGATTTTTCAACAGACAAAGCGCGAGCTAAACAAATTGTCTGGGCTTGTAAAAAAGCCAAAGGTATATTTTCTGTCAGTAATGCGTTAAAAGAAAAACTCATTAGTTTAGGGGTATCGGCCGACAAAATTCACGTAATTTATAATGGTGTCAATAAGCAGATTTTCTTTCCCAATGAGGCGGTAAAAAAATCAAATTCATTGTTATATGTTGGTAATTTAAAAGCGTCAAAAGGCGTAGGTGAACTGATTGCCGCTTTTATTAAACTAATAAAAACGCATAAAGATCTTGAGCTTATCATTGCTGGAAATGGTGATATGATGCCGGAAGTCAAAAGTGCCCTAGCTCAAGAGAATCTATCCGAACACGTAAAGTTATTGGGCTCAGTTAACCACAAAGACATCGCATTATTAATTCAACAGGCAAGTATTCTAGTGTTGCCCAGTTATGCTGAAGGTGTGCCTAATGTGATTTTAGAGGCAATGTCTTGCGGGACCCCCGTTGTTGCTACAAACGTTGGCGGCATTCCTGAAATTGTTTCTGAGCAAAGTGGCATCTTAGTCGAACCGAAAAATATAAATGCTTTAGTGCAAGGGTTAACAACCGCACTGGCTAAAGAATGGAATATTGCTGAAATAGTACAACAAACTGAAGCATTTTCTTGGAAAAATAATGCCGCAGAACTTTATAGAAATTTGCAAACTAAAGAAGCATGAGTTTTTGCATTCTTAACACTTATTTTTGACTGGATAACACATGAAGCTCAAAGCTCGTTTATTCGATATATTCATTCCGCATTCTTGGCTTTATGTCAGGCGTAGAGGTCATGCAAAAACCTTGTATTTAACTTTTGATGATGGTCCAGATAAAGCCGTTACGCCAGGGCTTTTAGCCTTATTAGAGCGTTTTGATGTTAAAGCTACATTCTTTTGCATTGGTGAAAAAATACAGAAAAATCAAGAGCTCGCAAAGGAAATTATCAATAAGGGTCACACATTAGCAAACCATAGTTATTATCATAGAGAATTTCATCAATTGTCGGTGCATGAGCAAATGGCAGAAGTGCTAAAAACCAATGGCCTAATTCAATCAATTTCCGATTCAAGCGAAGTGCCACTTTTTAGAACGCCGAATGGCAAATGGCAGTTAATGCTATTAAAGGCGTTAGTAAAGCAAAAAATACCCTTAGTGCTTTGGTCGCTCGACAGTTTGGATTACTTCTATAAAGAACCGGAGGATATTTATCAACGCTTTGAACAGCATCCCCCAGTTTCTGGCGATATTATTCTTTTCCACGATGATAGCCCTTTGTGTATTAAAGCATTAGAGACACTTATCCCTAAATGGAAAAAAATGGGCTTTGAGATGAAAACGTTATAGAGGCCGTATTATTCACATTACTAACAAAAGAAAAAAAGCAGGAAATATAATGGAAATAACTCCAGCAAACCAATTAGATAAATATTCTCCTAAAAGGGATGTAGTAACAAAACAGCACAAGTTGATATTGGTTGCAATCATACTAGGATTCTTGATACTGCAATCATTTAAATTTGGTCATCGATGGGTTGATGACGAATCGTGGTACACAATGCCGATACCCTCCATTCAAAACGAAGGCCGTTTTCGTATACCGACGCTTCCTGGAGGAGATGAGTTTTGGCCAGTACCGCCATTATTAACGTATTCTCAAGCGCTTATTGATACCATTACACCACTTACACCTGTTACGGCTAGGCTAGTTCCACTTATTGCTGGCGCTTTTAGTATTTTAGCGGTATTTTTATTAACTCGGCGCTTGTACGGAAATAATATCGCTCTGCTTGCCGCATTTTTTATTGCAGCTGATAATTTGATTTTTTTAGCTGCACGAATAATCCGTCCAGAAGCATTAGTAACAGTGTTTTTTTTGTTTGCACTTTATTTTACCGTTAAATCACTCAATAAAAATTTAGGTATTAAAGAGTTAACGTTAGCAGGGTTATTTTCTGCCTTGGCATTTTGTAGTCACCCTAATGGCTTGTTGGCGCCACTTTGTATCGGGGCTATTTTTCTTTTTTCTTATGGCGTTAAAATCGACTTTTTTAAGAAATCACTTGTCTCAGGTATTGCTTTTATAACTTTTATGCTGCCATTTGTTTTTTGGGTGATTTATTATGATGGGCCCAATGAATTTGCTAACTTTAAGCACTCATGGCTTGAGAATTATGGCCGGCATAGCGAGACAGATTCAGGTACATTCTCAACATTAATCAACCTAGTCTCGGCAGAAATTAATGGTCGCTACAAAGACTTTATCCATTCTCCTTTTCGCATTCACATAGCCATTGTTTCACTAGGGTTGATGATTGTCTCGTTGCTTTCAAAAAACAGCACGAATCGTTTAATCGCGGGGTTAGCCGTATTGCAATTGCTGTTTTTTATCTTCGTTAATAACTCTAATCCATCAGTAAGATACATGGCTGTATTTGTGCCACTTATTGCCATATTAGCGGCTTATTGGTGTTACCAGCTGTACCAGACCTCTACGCTTAACATGGCTAATGCCTTGCAATTTAAATGGTTAACCGACACCAAAGCGATAATCGCGGCATTAATCTTTTTTTCTATGGGAGTGTCTCAAGTTGCAGGTAATGCGGTTTATTTATGGAAGTTTCGTCATGCTGACTATGAAGAAGTCATTACAGAGCTTAGAGCTGTTATTCCTGAAAAAAGTATCATATATGGCGGCATGGCATTTTGGTTAGGATTGCGAGAACATCAATATGTTCCATATATGAGAACGTCTTGGCAACAAGCCTTACAGCAATATAATCCTGATATAATTATTATGGATGATTGGGTAATGGCTGAAGGCGGAAGCGAAGGTGAATGGTATTCGCTAAAGGTAGAACTTGATGCTTATTTAACGCAACACGGCAAGCTCTTGGGTGAAGTTAGCAATAGCTTTTATGGCAACATGAAGATTTATCAACTTCATAACTAGCAAGTTATTTTTGCATAAAAAACGAGTAAAGCATTTCTGTTTTAGCTTTTACTCGTTTCGAGTTTACATAACCCTAACTGATGCTAGCTACATACTTTGATAATAATATCGCATATCCTTGCAACATCTTTTTCTGCCAGTCCCGGATACATGGGTAACCTCAATAAGCAGTCAGAAACTAACTCAGTGGTTGCTAAAGCACCTTCGTGTAAGCCATGCTCTTTGGCAAAAGGAGAGTTATGCAAAGGAATGTAATGAAAGACAGCACCAATTTTTGCTGCATTTAACGTTGATAAAAGATTTGTACGTAACTTCGGACTATGACAAAACAACGAAAACATATGATTATTGCTGGTGCAATGTGCTGGCACAACTGGCATTCTAATTGAGCCGATATCCTCTAATGGTTGTAAACGACTTCGGTACATATCTGCAACGTTTTGCCGCTTATCGTTTATTTCATCCATTGACTCAAACTGTGCTAGCAACACGGCTGCTAACAAATCTGAAGGCACATAAGATGAGCCAATATCAACCCAAGTGTATTTGTCAACATGGCCTCGGTGAAATTGGCTACGATTAGTGCCTTTTTCACGAATCATTTCTGCGCGTTCAATCCAGTCATCTCTATTGAGTACAAGCGCACCGGCTTCACCTGCAACAAAGTTTTTGGTTTCATGAAAACTATAGGCGCCAGCGTCACCTATAGTCCCCATATATTGACCTTTATATTGAGTATCTACCGCTTGCGCTGCGTCTTCAATAACATATAGCCCATGATTTTTCGCTATAGTATTAATTTTATCCATCTCGCAAGCGATGCTTGCATAATGCACAGGGACAATAGCTTTAGTTTTGCTGGATATCGCTTGTTCAATGAGGTTTTCATCGATATTGAAAGTATCAGGCCTAATATCAACAAACTTAATTTTTGCACCACGTAATAAAAAAGCATTAGCTGTAGAAACAAAGGTAAAGCTGGGCATAATAACCTCATCACCTTCCTTAATATCACACAGTAATGCCGCCATTTCTAATGCCGAAGTACATGACGTGGTAAGTAATACTTTTTTAGCACCGAAACGACTTTCCATAAAAGCTTGGCATTGTTTAGAGAAGGTTTGATCGCCCGCAATTCGGCCAGATGCTAAAGATTGTTTAATATATTCGAGTTCTTTTCCAGCAAGCCAGGGTTGGTTGAATGTAATGGGTTTATCGATCACTATAATTTCCTATTTATTAATAATCTCTATGAATAATATTAAGTAGATATTGGCCGTAGGGAGAGTTTTTCAACAGTTCACCGTAACTGTTCAAGTCTTGCTCTGACAGCCAACCATTACGATAAGCAATTTCTTCTGGGCAGGCAATTTTAAAGCCCTGACGTTTTTCTACTGTTTGCACAAATTGACTTGCGTCTAATAAACTATCTTGAGTGCCGGTGTCTAACCAGGCAAAGCCACGTCCGAGTAACCCAACATTTAAATCACCGCGTTCTAAATACACTTTATTTACATCGGTAATCTCTAGCTCACCACGCGCTGAAGGCGTAATGTTTTTCGCTATGTTAATTACGTCATTGTCATAAAAATACAGCCCAGTAACTGCCCAGTTAGACTTTGCTTTTTCCGGTTTTTCTTCGATAGAAATGGCTTTCATGTTTTTGTCGAACTCAACCACGCCAAAGCGTTCAGGATCACTGACGTTGTAGCCAAATACGGTAGCACCTGACTTAGTGTTGACTGCTTGTTTCAGCTTTTCGGTAAAACCTTGGCCATAGTAAATATTATCGCCGAGAATCAAACAAACATTGTCGTCACCGATAAACGACTCACCAAGAATAAAAGCTTGTGCAATGCCCTCAGGCTTTTCTTGCACAACATAGGTAAAATTAACCCCCATACGGCTACCATCGCCTAATATTTCCTCAAACCTTGGTAGGTCGGCAGGCGTTGATATAATTAATATATCGCGAATACCCGCAAGCATCAGCACTGACAGCGGATAATAAATCATAGGTTTGTCATAAATAGGTAGCAATTGTTTGGAAACACCAACAGTTATTGGATATAACCTAGACCCTGTACCGCCAGCAAGAATGATCCCTTTCATAATAATTTAACCTTAATTGTTTGTTGTTTTTTATTATTAAACTAGTTTATTTTTGCTTTTCTATTTTATCACCTAACCTCTGACGTTGATAACTGCCGTCTTGAACTCTAGAGCACCAACTTTGATTTTCAAGATACCAAAGGACAGTTTTTCGCATGCCAGATTCAAAAGTTTCTTCAGGTTTCCAGCCGAGTTGTTGCTCTATTTTACTCGCATCTATAGCGTAACGTACATCATGGCCGGGTCTGTCTTTTACGAAGGTCACTAAATCTCGGAATTGCTTAACGCCTGCTGGTTTTTTAGGTGCCAACTCTTCTAACAGGTCACAAATGGCATATACCACATCAATGTTGGCTTTTTCATTAAAACCACCGATATTATAGGTTTCACCGGTATTGCCATCAGTGACCACTTTAAATAGTGCGCGGGCGTGATCTTCTACAAACAGCCAGTCTCGTATTTGTTGACCATTTCCATAAACGGGTAAGGGTTTGCCTTCTAGGGCATTTAAAATCATGAGTGGTATTAATTTTTCTGGAAAATGATACGGGCCATAATTATTAGAGCAATTAGTCAGTACAACAGGAAAATTATAGGTTCGATGCCAAGCTCTCACTAAATGATCAGACGAGGCTTTACTGGCAGAATAAGGAGAGCTAGGTGCATAAGGCGTATTTTCAGTAAAAAAATCAGTGGCATTTAAGTCACCATACACTTCATCGGTAGATATATGATGAAAACGAAAGCTACGTTTTTTATCACCACTCAAATGCTGCCAATACTTACGCGCCACTTCTAACAGTGTGAATGTGCCGACAATGTTGGTTTGAATAAACTCGGCAGGACCATCAATAGATCTGTCTACATGGCTTTCTGCCGCTAAATGCATAATAAAGTCAGGCTGTACGCGGTTAAATAACTTAGTCACACTTGTCCCATCACAAATATCAAGCTGGGCAAATTCATAACGCTGCGACGATGATATCGTGTTGAGTGACTCTAAGTTTCCGGCGTACGTGAGTTTATCAAGGTTCACCACATTAAAATTAGTTTGCTGAATTAGGTAGCGAATCAACGCTGAGCCGATAAATCCGGCGCCACCGGTAATTAATACTGTTTGCATATAATATTTGCTCTTTCTAATTAGGTTGAATAGCCCTGACTTAGCACCATAATGCCAGCGACAATAAGCCCAGTTCCCATTAATTTATACATATTTAACGCTTCACCAAATAAGAATACCGAAAAAAACATCACAATGACAAACGCCGAACTCATAAAGGGGTAAGCAAAACTTAACGAAAACTTAGTCATGGCCGCCATCCAAAAAAGACTGGCTAGGAATGCAGAAAATAAACCGCTGAGAATATAGGGATCAAATATAATTAATTTGATCAAATAAGTGATTTTAGATAAGAACTCATCAGGCAGCGGACTGCCTTGCATGTTCATCCGCCATTTCAAAACCAATTGGCCATAAACCGTAAAAAATACGCACCCTGCAATATATAAATAACCCATTATTTCCCTTTTTACTGACAGATATAACCTTGATAACAAGAAGTAATTAATTGATATTTAAACATATACTATCTAACACTATGTAGTGTTAATTCTTGGAATAAATGCAAGAATATTTTTATACCCTATATTCTTTAGTTTATCTTCAGACAGGCCGTGTGAAAGATAATTAAACCGTTCTCTAAGGTTGTTAGATAAAAATTCAGGCCCATCAGAGCCAACGCAAACCCTTCTGTCAAACTGCGAAAAAGCAAATTTTAAATCTAGATCGAGTGATGAACCAACGTATTTACATAGTGTTAACGATAAATCTAAAAGAACATTACTAAATGCTCGCGCAATTTCGATATATTGCATTAAGAGAACGCCTCCTCCATGCACTAAAATCACTGGCGCACCATCCAATCTTGACAACAGCTTCATCATTGAAAAAGGGTCACTTAAACCACTGTTTACTGAATCTTCCCAACAATAAGTGCATAGCAACACTGCCAGATCAAATTCAGCGGCTCTTTTAATAATATTTGCCAGCTGTAGTTCGCAAAAAGAGAAGTGCCCAAACCTAGGGTGAAGCTTGATACCCACATAACCTAATGAAACAAGGTTCTTTATATGAGTAACGAGCATATGATCATCAACATCGCGAAAATTGGGGTAATCAAAATACGCTATCGGAAAAATATTATCTGCTTGATTTGTAATAAATTTGGCATAAGTATTTTCGTCATATTCTCCGATGTTTTTCCCCATGCCGACAGCTAAAGACCAGCGAATGTTGGCTTCTTGCATTTGATGTTTGAGTGCGGCTAGCGTATTTTTATTTTCATATCTTTTGTCTAGCCATTTTCCATTGGGCATAGGGTGAGTAAGGCTATCAAAGATCGGAATATTATTCATAAGTTAACGCCACCAGTTCTTTAATAATATGAAGATTTTCATCCAGTTCGTGTTGAGATTTAGCAAATATAAGAACTTGAGCATGTCGGGAGCTGTCATCCACAACTTTTTTAATGACATCCCCTATCTTGAAATGGTATAAAAAGTCAGCTACAAAAGGTAACCCCCTAACCATAGACTCCTCGGTTCTTGAAACAACTTTTCCAAGGTCAAAATTTAGAAATGCTAATAATGCAAAGTTACCTGTTGGTATTCTACTAAATCTTACTTCCTCTTTTTCCATTACTTGGTCAAGAAGCATTTGATTGGCATCGACACCACTCATAATCGGAATAATATGAGAAGAGATATTTGCACCTCCACCTCGTGCAGCGACCTCTATTAAGTAGAAGTTACCATTTGAGTATTTGTACTCTGCATGTGTAATTCCAAACTCTAGTCCCATATTATTGACCAGATAATCATTTTGTTCGATTAATTGTCTATGTAATTGACTATCATTGATTGGCACGTAGTTAATAGAAGAAGCTACAGTTGGTAACAAGGGCAGATGTTGTTTAAATGAAATAGCCAAAGATACATGTTTATCTTTTTGTTTAAACCCCTCTACTGTCCACTCCTGGCCATCGATATATTCTTCAATTAATATAGGGTTACCTACTTTGGTAAACGAAAATGCTTCAGCAATAGCAAAATCTATATCGCCAATATTTTTAACAACAATGACCCCTCGACTCGATTGACTGTCAATAGGCTTAATCACCACAGGAAATCTCATTTTTTGCACAATATTCTTCACACTTGCCGAATTATGAGCAATTTCAAACTTAGGACAATGTACACCTAAGGATTTAGCTTTGTGGCGCATAAGTAATTTATTGGTAAATAATGCTGCACATTCAATGCCTATGCCATTTAACCCCATTTTTTCAGCTATATAAGCTACAGTGGGGACAGAGATATCACTTTGGTCAGTCAAAATCCCTTTTAAATCATATTTTTTTGCGGCTAGTAAGCATGCCTCTTTATCAGTTACGTCAGCTTGTTCGAAATAATCTGCTAGTTTTGCTCCTTTTGTATTACTGTAAAGGTTTATACACAAAACTTCGTAGCCATTTTCACGAATCTTACTAATTATTGGGGCTTGCCATTCACCACCCGCGATAACACAAACTATATCAGGCATCTTGATTCATCCTACTTATTTTTTTCTCTATAAAGTAATATGGTCTCCGTTTTACTTCCCAAAAAATCGTTTCTAAATATGACCCTAATATTCCTAATAATAATATAATTAAACCCGAAGCAAAAAAAGTCGTAACCATTATTGCAGTCCAACCACTAACTATGGTTTCTGGTCGCATTAACTTAATTAAGATAAGGTAGACACCATATATGAAGGAAGCACTTGAAAACAGAGCTCCTATAGAAACCCCCAATTTTAGCAACCGTGTTGAGTTTGAAGTAATCCCTTTTACCGCAAGTTGGAGTCGTGTCCAGAAGGTATAAGAGCTTTCTCCTATAAACCTCTCATCATGTTCAACATCAACAAATTCTGTGGTAAACCCTAGGTAATTTATCAGTGAAAAGAACTGTCTTTCTGACTCTCTCATCGATATAAAAGCATCCGAAACGCTTCTAGACATTAGCATGAAGCTAGTGTTGAATGACTTACCTGTGTTATATGACAAATAATCATATACCCAATAATACAGCTTTGATGTAGCTTGTCTTAGGAGAGTTTTTTTGCCTCTTATTTTTGATCTCGCAAATACGATTTGGGCGTCTGTACTTTTGTATTTTTCATATAGCTCAATTATATCTTCGGGTCTATCTTGCAAATCGCAATCCATAAAAACAACGCATTCACCATTCGCCTCGTCAACACCTGCAGACATGGCAAAGTGTTGTCCAAAGTTTCGAGATAATTTTATACCAACTAAATTTTTGTATACCTGTGACAACTGTTCGATTTTTTTCCAAGAATTATTGGGGCAACCATCATCTACAAGTATTAACTCGTAAGAGTGATCAAAATAACTATCTAAGGCAGTGTCAACTCTGCGACATAATTCGTTTAAACTATCAGGAGAACCAAAAACAGGAATAATTACACTAATCATTTTCATTTTCATACTCATACTCTTAATGTTCACACGGTATTTATTGATGTTTTATTTCACACCATGTAACTAATTTATTGGAGTTTTGCTATTCTCATAGGAGGCTAAGTCACATCTTCTTTCCATATACCTTAAAAGTTTTATTTTAAAATTCATGACTATCGTATTTTGTTCAATTAATAGATAACTCACATTTGAGACTATGTAATTGAAAGTTGAGATGATAATTAACATTACAGCTTTCTGTGATGCGCTAAATATACTTCCTAAATAATGCAAAGCGAAAGCCATAATAAGCAGATGATTAAAAGTATAAAAACTTTGCATATAGTGATGAAAAATCAACACCCAAGTCTCTAGCGTATTTCGAATTTGTAACGAGTGATGCCGTTCTTTCATGATTTAATCCTTTAAAGTAGTACTAACCATTGCTTCTTTAATGTACAGGATAATAGGGGGGAAATGAAAGACGCATTGTTATTTATTATTCATTTTTAGACGGTAATTTATAATCCCTTATCAAGATAAAGTGTTGATACGTGAGTTTAATACTTACGAGTCAATTCTTTATCGTTCATCCATTGTAATAATTACTCCTATTTTGGCTGCGCCATATTACACATGTTTTCATGGGTTGAATTCAAAGGCAATTGTTATGTTATTAAAGAGTTGAACAAAATTGAAATTTAAGTGATAGTTTCGAGTTAGCCGTAACAAGCTTTTAAATCAAAATTTACAGGGAAAAGTGATGTATTTAATAGACATAATTAAGAAATATCGTTATGAGGTAACCTTACCAGCGACAGCAAAAAAAGCGAAGAAAAGAGATAGAGCCTCAATAAATACTTTACCTGATAAAGCAAAAATACCAGCCTTAGACGAGGTGTTTTCTTGGTTGTTGAATGCTCAACGCCACAATAAATTAGCTGATGATGGTTACGCGAGAGATTATAGCTTTATAAATGGCTGGGCATCATCCTACCCCGAGACTACGGGCTATATCATCCCTACTTTGATTGTCGCGGCGCACAGGTGCAATCGTCCTGACTTACAGCAGAGTGCCAAAAAAGCGCTTGATTGGCTGGTGTCCATACAATTGGAAAACGGTGCTTTTCAAGGTGGAAAAATTGATAGTTTACCTGTTGTACCGGTAACATTTAATACAGGACAGATTCTATTGGGGTTAGCTGCAGGTTTAGAAGAGTTTGGGCCAACGTATCTTGATTCAACAGTAAAAGCTGCTGACTGGTTGTGTGAGACGATTGATGATGATGGTTGCTGGCGACAATTTCCAACTCCGTTCGCCGCAAATGGTGAAAAGGCCTATGAAACCCATGTCGCTTGGGGGTTGATGGAAGCAGCCAAAGCAACAGGGCAAGAAAAATATTTAGTTTGCGCGTTAAAAAATGTTGATTGGGCGCTGACAAAGCAACAGGGCAATGGTTGGTTTAGTGATTGTTGTTTAGAAGATCCCCAAGCCCCATTGACTCACACTATAGGGTATGTGTTAAGAGGTGTGGTTGAAGCCTATCTTCACTCTAAGGAACAAAAATACTTAGATGCGGCCATGTTAACAGCTAAGCCTCTGGCTGAGCTACTGCTTAATGATGCCTTTTTACCTGGGCGATTAAATAGTGATTGGACTGGCGCAGTAAAATGGTCTTGCATAACCGGCAGTGTTCAAATAGCCGCCTGTTTGCTGTTGCTCAATGAGGTATCAGCAAATGAAACTTTTGTTCAAGCAGCAAAAAATGCCAATATGTTTGCTAGAAAGACCATAAAAATATCTCAAGGACAAGCATATTCTGGGGGTGTGCAAGGCTCTTATCCTGTTGATGGCGGTTATGGTCATTATCAACAATTAAACTGGGCAGCTAAGTTTTTTATTGATGCGCAGTTAATGGAGTTGGCTGTGGAAAGTGGTGTTTGAGATTGATGTACTCATTGATTATTTAATCTATTCTCAACAAAATAAACGCTGGTATTTAAAGTGCTTTTGAAGATCAAAAATATTTATGGCCAGTTTTATAAAATACCTTGGTGTGTACCTGCTTGGGGATGGGCTGAATTTTTTGTAACGCTGAACTGTCTTTTGACGGGAAAGATTAAAAAGGGACAATCAACAGCCTTATTTGAGGATAGGGTTAAGGTATGGTTAGGGCTACCGTATGCTGTTAGCGTAAATCGTGGCCGAACCGCGATAGAGCTCGCACTGCGAGGTTTTGAAATAAAAGCATTTGATGAGGTGATTTTACCATCATATGTATGTAGTGAAGTGTTAGAGGCTGTTCTTCGTGTTGGTGCCAAACCGGTTTTTGCAGATATCACTAGCGATTTACATCTAACCTCAGAAAGTATTAGTGCGGTAATTACAGCAAATACAAAATGTGTCATTGTCGCTCACCTTTTTGGCAGGGCTGCGCCGATAGGGGCAATAGAGAAACTACTAGAAAGCAGGGGCATATATTTAATTGATGATGCGGCGCAATCTTTTGGTGCGAAGTTTGAAGGACGCTTTCTCGGTGCATTTGGAGATTGTGGTATTGTTAGTTGTGGGCCAGGCAAGGCCATTGCCAGTTGTGGTGGTGGAGTATTAGTTACTAAAAGCAGAGAGCTACATAAATCATTTTCTGCTATTCAATTACTCAATGAATCATCCATGGCGATAACAAAGCGAGTGTTGTCTTTTTGGCTTTGGCGTCGTTTTAGAAGAGCTACGTTACCGTTAAATATCATGCTTGGAAGATTAAAAATATCGACAGATAAACATCCAGCAAATAATACTTTTCGCATGTCTAACATTGAGGCAGCTATAGCTTTAGCGCAGTTAAATACCTTAGAAATAAACGTGATAAAAAGGAAACTCAATAGCAAGAAAATTCTAAAATCTTTAGGGATGTTAGCTCAATACTCAATTTCAGATTTATCTAGTGATAGTGTATCCCTAAAGCTGGTATTAGTAGTGCCAAGTCATATTTGCTCAGTTGAAAATCTAATAGCACTCCTGGCATCTTCAGGCATTGAGTGTCAAAGAGGGTACACGCCTTGTCATAAAAAAATTCAGCAAGCTGCTGCTCTTCAAGCGACAGATGAATTGTGGAAAAACGTTATCTGTATTCCAGTGGAAAAATACCCTGATCAACGTACACTATCAACAATAAGTAAAAAATTACAAGGAATTGGACTTTGTTAACTCGTTTAATTACTAAGCTCAAGACATTTTCGAATATGATCAAGAGTGGGCAGTTCACCCATGCTATGAAAAAATTGCTAAATCCTATTGTCCGAGTTTATGTTTATCGTATTGATAAGTTGGAACTTAATAGCTTTCAACAGACAGTACCAGCGGTGTTAACCTTAGAATGTAAGCTTGCCACTGAGCATGATATGAAGTTGCTATTCGAAAACTGGCAAGACTCTCAAGAGGAGTGCCAACGTCACCATGAAGTATATTATAACTACGGATTTAAGAAATGCTTTTTATTTATCAACAAGGAAAATGATGAAATCACTCATTTACAGTTTCTAATTACTTATGATGATATGCCAACAATAAAAAAAGTGTTGCCAATAAAACTTTATAAATACTTGACTGATGCTTCGTGCGCGAGTCAAGAGTGGATTTACACCTTCAATAAATATCGTAAAAAAGGCATTGCTATCCAAGCTATGAGTGGGATAGTGAATTATTGCAAAATAAATAATATATCGACTTTGTATTCTCATCGAGGGATGAAAAATTTGCCTTCAATTCACATGGCCAATAAAATTGGTTACATACCTGTTGCTAAAGCTATACAAGTTCAAATATTAAATCAAAAACGGCATCATGGCATTTATGTTATTACAGGCGAAAATACTTAACCAGGGCCGTTGTGACATTAGCTTTGAATATCGTTTTGTCTTTAATATTTTTTAAAAGTACGCTTTAATAAATGTTTTATTTTTAGCTCTATTTGGTTAAGTGCCACGCCTAAAACAGATATTAACTTCTCGCCCGATGGTTGAGAAATGATTTCAGCACCAAAGTCTTTTTTAAAGCGATATAAACCAGCCTGATTCAGTGACTCACTTTCGCTAACGCCACCAAGGTTTACCCTATTGTAGCCCATATCTTTAAATTCGCATATTGCATGCCAAAGCATGTGAGCGGGACCGGAAACCTTATTTCCTTCCAGGCTTGAACCACTGATAATGTAATATACCTTCTCATTATAAAAACCAAATAATGCTGCATTTAAAGGTTTGTTTTTGTGATAACTAGTCACTGTAATCGCTCTGCTGTGATCAACGAGTACGCTTTTAATTCTTTCTGCAATATGTATATTATTTGAAGTAACAACGCCTTTTCTTGCAAGTGCATTTTCTTGCAGGTTTTTAAGTGAAATTATGGCATCAAGCGTTGTTTCAAATTTTGATTCGATATTCAGCTTTTCAGCTTTTCGTATGTTTCTTCTTCTGCTGGACTTTAGTGCTTTCCAGAGTTCATCCTCGGTTTTATCTAGTGGAATATAAAATTCACTTCTATTGTTTAATTGGTATTTAAGCGTTGACAATATTTCGTGTGAATTTTCCGACTCATAGGCATGATGAAATATATTAAAAACGCCCATTGATTTTAATTCAGCTTCTATTTTAAGCATGAAAATATTTAATAATTTAGCTGTTTTCGCTACAGGTAACGCGCCAAAAATAGCTTTCTTGCAATAGGCAGAGAATGGCCATATTTTGGGGGTTTCTATACAGGCAACCGCTACACCATAACAATTATCATTAGCATCTAACAGTTGTATAAATGCGGGCTTTTGATGTGATTTGCTGGCTTCAAAAGCAGCATAGGCATAAGTATGAAAAAAACTACCACCACACTGTAATACTATATCGTCCCATTCACGAGCCGATACATCTAAACTGGTCTTGACTTTCATTTCTAATCCCTGAGGTAACTCATTAAAAGGTTATTCAAAAAAGGTGCTGCAAGCCTGCTGCCTGTGCTTGCCGACTTAGTGCAATGCTATCAATTACTTTTGCTTCGAAATCTAATAACTGTTTAGTGCCCAGACAAATGTCGTTTTCGTCGTTATAATCTGATATCACAACATTTGCAGAATAACCTTTAAGCAGGTCATGTGTAGCTCCGTTGATGCCAACAACCGCCCAAATTGGTCGATTCAGCGCTAAATATTCATATACCTTCGCAGGTATTTGGCGATTAAAGCGTTGCCCTTGTAATAATAATAATGCATCAGCTTGTTTAGCTATTGATAAGGCCTTAACTATTGGTACTGGCGGCTCAATTGCCACAACAAGAGATTTTGATATTTCATTAATATATTTAATGGTGGCTGCATCAGGATAGTCTCCTACTAAGCGAAGTTTTATTGGCTTTTGTGCCGTAGAATGACCTTCTAACGCCTTGACAATGGGCTTAATGTCGCGACCGTCATCATAAAATGATCCAATATGCACGATTTCGAAAATGCCTTTATTCTCGGCTCTATAAGCAGGTAACTGTGCAATAAGCTCCGCGTCATAACCATTACTTATCAAGGTGATTTTTTCATTAATATTGTAATGTTCGGCAAGGCTTTTTTTTGCGAGCGTTGTACAAGCCAGCACACATTGACTTCGACTTATCGCTTTCTCGACTATCATTTGATGATATCGACTTTTTGCGGTCGATTTAATATTGTCGTATATCCAATAGGGGGGATCGCGAAAATCAGTTATTAATTTAGTTTTTGTTACTTCTGCAATTTTTTCAGCAACCTTGAGGGAAGCGAAGTCAGGAAATGAAGATAAAACCACATCCATATTCAATGCTTTTACTAAGCTTTTTCCTTTCCTAACGGCAAATGGAATCCAAATATCATATTTTCCGGTTTTAGATAACTTCTGGTATATTTTTATTCTGCGGCTACTTAAAATGCGCCGTGCGAGTAAGCTTAAACTGTAGGCACGATAGAGATGATGTTTCTCATCAATTTGAGCTTGGGAAGCGAGCCCTTGGGCACTTGTTACTGTGGTTAGAACGGCAACAAAGTGTCCTTGTTGTTCTAAATAACGTTTAAAAAAAGTAAGACGGTTGATACCACTTGATTGAAATGGTTCAAACTCAGAAGTGACAAGTAAAATCCTAGCCATTTTGGTTCCTTCAAAAATGATTCGCTATGCTTAGGTTCAGCAATAACTGAATTATTAGTTAAGCTTATATAACGCTACTTAAGTTTGTCTTATCCCATATTTTAATGGGTTATAATAAAAGGATAATGATTACATATAGGCCAATAAGGCTGAATAATGAAAAAAGCATTAGTTTTCCTATATTTTTACCACTTGCTATATCAATAATTTCAGGAGCTTCCTTATGTACTCGATAAAAAAGGGCACAAGCTAAGCCGATAAATATATAGAGGAAAACGACATAGGTACGTGACAAAAAGAAGCTGGTTGTCATAAAACCTACAAACGAAAAAAAGAGGCATTTAGCGAGAAATATATCATCAAGTAACGAAGGAGAGTCTTTATATTTATCTTGATTTAAATTAAATATTCGAAAAAGCATCAGCACGGTAAGCAGTAGAGCAGAAAGCCACAATACATAACCTAAGGTACCAAGTTCAGCCATTATAAGGACGTAAGAATTATGTGCGGTGCGGCTGTGATGTTCAATAAACTCACCTTTTCCTACACCGAATACGGGGCGATACTTGAACATTTGAATGCCCTCATACCATGCTTGAATTCTACCATCTGCACTCGATTCATCAGCATCAATCGTTCTGAACTTTGACATGCCAAGAATCACTACGGGCAGTGACAACAGCACATAAAAGAAAAACTTAATTTTGCTGTAGTTAAAATAACAAAAAAGCAGTAACAAGCTTAATAATCCCACTAATGAGCCGCGAGAGTTTGTTAAGTAAATTCCATAAACCAGTCCTATGATCAATCCATAGTAGATGAGTTTAAATAATCGACTGCCGGTATTACTTTTTAGGTAAAATAGGATGGGGATATTCATCACAAAAAACATACCTAAATCATTAGGGTCATTAAAAAAACCTAAATATCTGATTCGCCCTTCTATGTCTCTTTGACCCGACCAACCAATGCCATCAGGTGAGAAAAATTGTGAAAAACCATGATGCAACATAATTGCACAGGCACTAACAAAGATTAATAATACCCATTGTTGTTTACGTTTGGTGTTTAGAAGGCCTGCGTATAATAAAAAGGGTAGTAAGGCATAGATAAAAAAGTTTTGTGCTTGGGTTATGCCTCCCCCGAGCCAGCCATTTCTGAGACCAGAAATGGGAATGATGATTAAAATACCCAGCAAAAGCCAACTTTGCGGGCCCCATATTTTAGGGCGTTGAGAAAACAAATAGCCAATAAATGAAAGGATCAAAAAGTATCTTGCTATGGGGTACTGTATAAAGTGTTGGGAGATTGATAGGCTCCATTCGTGTGGGCGAATGAAAATAGTTATGGTATATAAACATAAAAAAAAGAAAGCGACATTAGCATTATTTTCTGTTGATACAGGATATCTTCGCGCCATTATTTAATAAAGCTCTTAAATTTAATTAGGTACCATTTTACTAATTGTGGAACATTACAGTAGCTTTTTTTAAGTAAGTTACTATCAAACATCGGCGTAGTATCATTGGCAAGTTTCGACTTGTAAGAATTGACCTTACTCCCTTTCATGAAATCATAGTAACACAACTCACGCTTAATGCATTTTTCAATTAATAATAAATGGCATAGATAACCAGGTGATATGTTTGGTGTGAAATGTGTATTTACGCCGCTTTGATAAAAGTAACAGGTATCTTGGTATTGAAAACCATAAATCGCGCAAATGGGTTCGTTGTTAGCGCTTAAAATCCAAAGTTGTAACCATTCTTTTTCAATAGCGTAACGGCAAAAGTTGGCATGGAATTGTTGAAATTTACGAGAGGAAAAAGCCCCTGACATTTTCTTGTCGTTCCAACGCTGTGTGTGCAGCTTCTCTAGAATAGCTAAGCCCTCATCAAGGTGCTCTAACTTGTGATAGGAAGTAAAATCTCCTGCAAGTGTAGAGGTAAACTTACTCTTGTGACGCAGTACACGTTTAATTAATGATGGCTTGCATTGCTTGGTAAAACTGACAAAATTCGATGGTAATTTTGCTCTGTACCTTAATCCAATCATTGAAGTTTTGTGCCAAAATTGCTTACTTAACTCTTGAGTCAGCATATGGATTGTAGATTGTTCAAGGTAATTATTAAATTCAAATTGTAGAATGGCTGAGAAATTAGCGTTAATGTATTTTGTTAATAACGTGGTTATTTCTGATGACTTTTCTGGAGCGCAAATAATATCGAAATATTCAGTGGCGACCTCTTCTATTTCAAGTTCACCGGAACCAATAAAGCGAAATGTGTTATTGTTTTGAATATAAAAAGGTGCCAGTGCTATTAATTCTCCGTGTTCTTCGACAAGAATAATGTGCAATCGGTCATTTTCAGTAGCGTAAGTCGACCACCATAGGTTTAACCATTTCCAACTAAGAAAAATACTTAGATGTGGTAAATCGGATAAAAGAATAGACCAAGCTTGCTCAATACTATCAAACTCTGCACTGGTAGTTACTTCTTTAATCGTAAGAGTCATTTAGCTTTTAAATCGTTGGCATTTGGGCGATTATACAAGAATTATAAATATAATAAACCATATGAAGATACGCTAATTTCATATAATTATTTTCTACAGCAAGCATTAGGACATTTATTTATGGAGCAGTTTGATGTAATTCACCTAGTGAGTTCATTAAAAATAGGCGGCGCAGAACGATTTGTCATAGATTTAGCGAGAGAACAAATACGTAAAGGCTACAAAGTCGCGATTTTAAGCTTCTCTTCTGAGCTTGACCCTTTAGTGAAAATTGCAAAAGGTGAGGGTGTTACCGTGCTTTTTATTAAAAAGCGATGGTGGAACAAAACCTTTGTATTAAAAAAAATACTAGTCACCGCAAAAGTGGTTCATTGTCACTCATTGCCGGTATTTAAAAACATAACCCTAGTCATGCCTTTTTTAAAAAATAGACGGTTTGTTTATACTCGACATGGTGAGCGGAATATTACTAGATGGTCTTTTCAACTGGTTCATTGGTTTTCGAAGCCATTTGTCGATGTTGTCACTTTTGTTTCTCAGGGCGCAAAAAATACTTTTGTTGAACAATCAACATGGAACAATAAACTATTTCCTGTCGTTGAAAATGGAGTGAATACAGAGTTATTTAATTTACCCAGTCAAGAGCTCGCTTCTAGTAATATTGTTCGCTTTGGTACAGTAGGCAGGATGATTCCGTTAAAAGCACAGCAACATTTACTGGAAGCTGTAGATTTATTTTCACAAGAGAATAAAGTTAACTGTGAGCTACACTTTATTGGTGATGGCCCTTGTAAAGAAAATATCGAAAATTTAGCTGCATCGAACCACTTAACAGCACAAAGTTTTTTTCATGGCATGATCATAGATAGAGATAGCATTTTTGAAAAATTTGACGTATTAGTTGTAAACTCAGAAACTGAAGGTTTATCTATCGCTATTATTGAAGCTATGGCTTATGGCGTTCCTGTGGTTGCAACAAATGTTGGTGGGAATCCTCGCTTAGTGATTCCCGATAAAACCGGTTGGTTATATGAGTATGGCGACATCGATGCATTAGCTAATATTTTAGAGACATTAGTAAGTAATAAAGCGTTGCTTGATTGTGTGGGCACTGAAGCGAAAGAGCATATCAGAAATAATTTCTCAATTAAAAAAGCATGCGAAACCTATAATGAACTGTATTGGCGATAAGAAATTGATTAATTTAGGTGCTGCAAAGCTTTGCATAGCTCAAACTCAGCATTCTTGTCTTATGTTTTATCTCTTCGAGCAAAATGAAAATTAACTTGAAAACCCTATTTAAAAAAGTAGGATTTCTTAGTTTACTGGGTTTCTACCTTTTCAATGGGCTGGTCGCGTTGTGTTACATCATGCCTTGGTTCAAAGAGTGGGTTTTAATTGAAGACCCTATGCTCTTTATGCCTAGGTGGTTGGTATTCTTTTTTTTAATACCTGTTTTATTACTAGATCACACTTTGCTGTTCAGGCAAAAGTATTTGTTTTTACCGATATTGTTCTTTACCACCTTTTTTTATTTAAACGTTCAAATTCCTAATTTGTTCACTTCCTCTGAGCCAAGTGCTGCTCAGCTACGTGTAATGTCGGTCAATTTAGGAGGGTTGAAAGGTGAAAAGTTCAAAATTTCTGCACAAATTAAGTATGGAAAGCCAAATATTATTGCTTTTCAAGAAACGGGAAAGGCTATTGTTGAAAAGCTAGTGCCTAAGAATTGGCAAATCCACTGTAGTACTTATATGTGCTTTGCTAGTCAATATGAAATGGAATTTATAAATCGTCAAAACCGTACTATTCTTGGGGGATGGGGAACTGTCGCGGCTTTGTATCGCGTGAATGTTAATGGCCGTTCCATCTATGTAGCTAATATTCATTTTGAAACGCCACGAAAAGGCTTTGATGATATTGAATTAATGAAGTTGAACTTTAAGTCAATGTTAACGTTTTTTGAACAGCGCTATTATGAAGCACTGATTGTAGATAGTTGGGTTAGTAATAAGTCACCTTTAATAATAATGGGCGATTTTAATATGACAGTTGAAAGTTCTATTTATCGTGAGTATTTTGGCAAATTTAAAAATACTTTTAATGAGAAGGGGTTTGGTTTAGGTCATACTAAATTCACTAAGAGGCATGGCGTCAGAATTGACCATATTTTGGTTGATGAGCATTTTACCACGGCTAATGCCTGGGTTGATGAGGATGTTGGTAGCGATCATAGACCTATTTATGCAGACTTATTGCTTGATGATTAGTTTAAAGTGAATTGATCTAGCCCATATGAGCCATCAACCGCACATTGTTATCACTGAGCGCTTGAATATTATGTAAAGTAAATACTTGTCTTGATTAATTAGTTAATTGAGGTGCTTGATAAAAAAGGCATAAGAGCGAGACAAAGCAACTAGTTGTCAGAAAACCTACAAATCAAAACAAGATAGGCACTTAGCGAAAGCATATCGACAAGTAGGGTCGAAGTGTCTTTATATAGTGCGTTACTCAACATTGTGTCTTTTATGATTCTTATCTATTTTTACTCGCTGTCTGATTTTTTCAACAGGTTTATCAATTAGTTGTATCACCAATATAGACATTATATAAAGGATTAAAAAAGTTAAAGTTAAAGATGCTATCGAAAAATTAGCTTTAAATAAGCTTGCTTCGCCAAAAAGAATTAAACCAGTAAATGCCGCCGCCTGGTAATGTAAAAGGTAAAAAGGATAAGAGAAATCACCTATTTTTTTATCTAGTGTTCTTGAAAAGCCCCTTATGAACTCTTTTCCTTTAGCCAAAGTTAAAACTAGCAAAAAGTTAATTACCATACAGGTATAGAAAATAACCTCCATTATCCAAAATGGCAAAGACTGAGAAATTGCAAAAGATGTAGATATAGCGATAAAAAGAGCCGTGCTAAATAGTAAAATAGGGGCAGCCAGTAAAGTTTTAGGAATATAACGTACAGTTTCTTGTTTTGATAAAAAGAAAATTAAAGCACCTAATGAAAAAGGTAGAGATCCAGCTGGTATAGAGAAATATCTAACGTGCCAATATAGCCCTAACGCGTATGAGCAAATAATATAAATAATAGATAAAATTATCCATATGTATGTTCTTTTTAAAGTTTTTGAAATTCCGAGGACAATTGCAGTATAAAAAAATAATTCAACAGTCAGTGCCCAGGTTGCAGGAGATAAGCGAGGTTCAATTTGATTCGGCATCCAGTGCGGGAAAACCATTGTTATATTACCAAAAATTGAGGGAAAGCTAGTAGGTAATGTTAAGCCGAGAGTATTTGAATTCCAATATAATGCAATCGCTGCACTGCATAAAATAGCTACCCAAAACGCGGGGTATAATCTTAAAAAACGATTTGTGACAAACTTCTTTCGACCTAATGATGAATACCCATAACTATTATGCATTACGTAAGTCATTAAATAACCGCTTAATATATAAAAACCAAATACAGCAAATCGTCCAAAATCACTTAGCCAAAATATATGTCCTACCACAACCATAGCAGCCCAAAATGTTCTTAATAGTCCGAACAAAAGCGATACCTTATTTTGTTATTAACTAAATATTTAGTATTAATGTCTGAAAATTACGGTCAAGTTGTTTCGCTCTAGTCGGTATCTCATTATGTTTATTTTGAGTAATTAACCAAGTTTTTTATTAGTATAAAAATGTTCTGATTGCCCAACAGGATCTTTTAAAGGGTCCCATACTGGTTTTAAGCTGGTTTTTATTTTGGCGGCTATACGTGTAATATTATTGGCTACACTGATGGGAAAATGTAACCAGCGACAAAACAAGAAAATACGGCGTCGAAATACCCAGTGGTACATTGATTGTTCAGCATAGAAGTTATAGCCCCATCGTTTTTCAAACAATCGTGATGACTGCCAAGTTAGGGATCTGCCCCAGCGGTAGAAGAAAAACTTCATGTCGTCTAACTCCATACGAGTGCCCAAGTTATCAAAAATTATTACTGACTTAGGCTCGGTCAGAATTTTCCCACCCATTTTTTTTGCTTGCATAGCAATGTCTATATGCTCACGGATGACCATTTGCGGTATTTCGATTTTTTGTAAAAATTTTGTCTCAAATAACACTCCGTGTAATTCAAACATTTCAGAATGACGAACTTCTTTTGGAATATCTTCAGGTAATGCGCGCCGGTAGTGTTTTTCCTCTATCAAATAGTCGCTGCCATTCACGTTTACAACACGAATCTCATTAGTATAAAGGTGGTTTCTAAGCTCTGCACCTTTATCAACACCTTCTTTTTCTAATGTTAACGGATTAACTATCACGGCCTGCTCTTTTTCAGCAACATCTAACAAAGGCTCTGCCCAGCCTTTCGTCACATTAGAGTCGTTGTCTAAAAGCATAGTGTAGGGGGTAGTGATTGTATTGCGTATTTTTCGTACGGCTTCCATTGGAATGATTAGTCCTAATTCAATAAGCTCTGCATTGTCTTTGGATGCAATTAACGTTATTAATTGTTTCTTAATGGTCGCAGGATAGGCAAGGTCGAGCACTTTTAAATAAAAGGGCTGTGTTGTAACCAGGTATAAATTTTCTATACATTCGATAATACCTGAGTAACGATCTCTCGGTGTAATAACTACTGTAATTTTGGCTTCGTCCATTGTTTTATCCATTGTTCTATTAAATAAAAGTTATTTAACTACTTTGTTAAAAATACTGAGATACTTGTTAACCATGTTATCAATTGAGAATTGGGTTGATATGCGCAGATAGCCATTTTTGCCGAATAGTAATCTTTCCTCAGGTGATTCTAGTAACCTTTTAAGTGCTTGAGTTAGTTTTTCTACTGCCGAGGGCGGGACTAAATGGCCTGTTTCACCGTTAATAATTATTTCTTTGATACCACCAATATCAGTAGCAACAACGGGTTTGCTTTTAGCTCCTGCTTCGGCAAATACTAGTCCAAATGCTTCCTCTATAGAAGGTTGTACAAATATGTCGCATGCTTCAAGCCATTGCGGAGCGTTATGTATTTGCCCTAGAAAGGTAATGTAGTTATCGAGCGAGAAATATTTAACTAAGGTAAGTAAATTGTTTTTTTCATTAATACTACCATCGCCAGCAATATATAAATGTATGTTTTTATGAGCTGTGACCAATGACGATAATGCGGCAATAGTATCTTGATGTCCTTTTATTTCCCCTAAGTGCCCAATACTGAGCAGCACGACTTGATCGGTTGGAATGTGTAAAGTACTTCTAACATTTAAAATCGATGCTTCTGTTGGCGATTTTTCAATTATAGACCCGCCATGAACAACATGACATTTTTGGGTAGGGAAGGCTAAATTATCTGTTAGTAAGGACAACCTATCATATGACACAGCAATATATTGTGACAGCAGCCATTTAAGCAGTGTGTTTAATTTACTGGGTTGGTATTTACTTAAATCAGTGCGATGAAAGGTGCCTATTGTGCGTATTCCACAGGTAAAACCTGCAATACCAGCGTAAAGCTGACTTAATTCGCAATGGGCGTGAATGAGCTGAATATTGTGTTTCTTTATTTGTTTTCTTATTTCGAAAATTAATTGTAATTTAGAAAGATTATTACGTTCAATAATTTCTAACTTTGCTATATTGACCCAAGATTTTGGTTGGGCTAAACATAATGGCGTGACACATTGCTTATGCTCACGTAAGCCGAAAATGGTATCTGAATATCGCTTTGTACGACCTCCTTTGTCTAAGCTTTGTACTATTTCTAAAATTCTCAATGGAGGTTGACTGAACATAGTACTTCCTAATTTGGCTAGGCGTGTTTATTTTTAAAGTATCAATCAAAAATGAAATTTAATTATTATAGATTGAAATTTATTGTTACAAATACAATTTACTTATGTACATAAGTTTAGATAAGTAATAATGAATGAGTTAGTCATGATAAAGGTAGCATATATTATTAGTAGTTTAAAATTGCTAGTGCCGAGCATTTTGTCATTCAATATATCGATGCGATTACTTTTGTCTCAAAAAAAGTGAGTGATAACTTTCAAAATACGCACCAGGGTCAGCCAGTACTTGCCATGTTTGATGTTATTTAATTAACTAAAGGTTTAATGATGTTAAAAGTACCATTCATTGCTGTTTATATCGTATTTTATTGCTTTTCAAATTTCTGCTTTAGTACTGAAAATATTATTACATTTGATGTTGCCAAAAATAAAAAAACAATAATTAATAAAGCTACTCAGCACAGTTCATTATTTTTATTATTACCTATCCCAAATCAACGTGTTTTATTACAAAGTGATTTTTTACTAACGGTTAATAAAAAACCCATCGCGGCAAGCTTTAGGGTACTTAACGCTTGGTCAACATTGAACAATGAAAAATTTATTCGTTTATTGTCAATTGAAGTGAGTTCGTTAGCAGATTTTTCTAAGCCGCTGAGCCTTAGCTGGGTTAATTCAGACAAAGAACGTGCTTTTCAGGAGGTAAGCCTAGTTGATAGTAGTAAAGTAAGCCAACTTGTTTATCCTTCTAAGTCATGGCTGCTACAAAGTATATTACTCCATCCTTATCAAGCCGTAGGTAGCGATTGGTATACAGAGCCCCAAAAAAAATATGCAAATTATGTGACGGATCAAGCGTTACTCGAAGCAAATGGTTACCCTGCGCAGCAAGCAAGCCAATGGTTGTATGATCGGCCTCAAGCTATTTATCAACTTTATTTAATGACGGGTCAAAAGGAATGGTTAGCGAAAGCTAATGAACTTGCTGATTTTTATATTAACAATATCGATGAAAATGGCATATTCATTCTGAAAAAGCACTTTGACCCTAAAATGCTAATGCCAAAAGGGGTATTTTATCGCTACTTGCTTAGTGGTGACGTTGCAGCAAAAAAAACCTTAAAAAAAATGTTTGAGCGCTCACTTGATTGGGATGAAAGTTATAGTTTACGACGTGGTTTCTGGACCGAACGTAACCAAGCTGCCGCATTAAATGTTGCTGTTACATATTGGGAGCTAACGAGTGATGCTAGGGCATTAAAACGTATTAATGAGATCATAGATGCCACGGTTAAAATGACGTTTACTCCGGAAAATGACTGGCCGCTTCGTGGTTGTCCACAACATAGTTTTAAATCTCACGAGGGCCGAGGAGATCATTCCCCTACTTGTTCCCCTTGGATGATGGCATTATTGTCGGATGCGCTATGGCGCTTTTATTTATTAACCGAAGATACGCGGGCGGCAGCGCTTATTGATGCCTTTGGTGACTTTATTCTCAATTATGCTCTTTATTATGGTGATGACAGAGTAAAAAATATTGTTATTACGAAATATATTGTGTCAATGGAGAACGCGAAACAAGAAAAATTAAATCAATGGACAGATCCTCAGCATGCTTGTGATATCGCCGCGTTATTAGGCAAGTCAGCCTATATAAAACAAAGCAATAACCAAGATAACTTTCTCGTGAAAACACTATTCAATGCATTCTTAGAACAGTGTCAAGAGAGTTATACTAAATTAAAAAATCAACAAAAAAATAAGCAAGTTAACCGCTACTGGATACTCAAACCCCCAAGACGCTTCGGCTGGATGTATTCAACAACAAGTGATCTACCTTGGCTGGCAAATGATTTGTTAGGTAATTTTTAACGGTTTTAATTGTTAATATGAGAGTATCGAGTAGAGGAGGAAACAATAGTGACGTTTTACTTGTTAGTTTACCCACACACCCTATTTATTAACATGAGTAGCCAACACCTTATCGGCTCTATGTTAAGTGAATAGCAAATAATATGCGGGTAATGACTGATTGATTCAGGCATTACCCTAGAGGTTGACTAACTCGTCTTTACAGTCGCTTTTACAAGAAGAGAAAGACCAATGAAGTTTACTTTTTTTAATGTTTTTTGTCCCGCTAATTAATCTTGCAAACTTCAACTTTTTATTTAGCAGTATGAATTGTTCATCTACTTCATAACGTGTGCGAATAATCGCGTTATTTTTCCTATTTGATACCACTATTACACGCCATTGCTGATTTATCTCTTCACTCACTACATTCCAAGCTGTGGGAATTAAATTGTTTTCGTAATAGCTAGGTTTACCATCTAGTTCTTTACCATTAAAGAAATAAGTAAGCTCAGTAGTGTTGCTTTCTAAAGAAACTTTACCAGTAACAAAAGCATAAAAAGCAATAAAAGGTTTCACTTCAAAATCTGCATCGCTCGTTAAACTGTCAGTGCTTGGAGAAGGTATCAACATAGTGCTGAAACTGGTTGATGACAAACCAAGTATTGCTACTAATATAACCAATGAGAGCTGACTGGGGCTATGTAAAACTTGAGTTGTTTGGGGGAGTTCAGATGTGAAGTCAATATCGGCTATTTTATTACCCCACCAAAAGAGCATGACCATAAAGGGTATAAATAAATACCAACCAAAAGTATTATGATCATCCATTAAGCTGCTTTCCATGTTGGTATAGTCACCAATTAAGATCAGGGCTGTAATCCTTAGCCAGTTGGTAACTAAAGCGCCTATTATAGTTACAGAGAGAAATAATAGTGCTCGTTTAGTATTTCTGATATTAAGAAAAATAAAAAGGCAGCCTATGGCTAATGAAACAATCATGTATCTTAAGCCACTACAGCCATCGGCTATCTCAAAGACTCCTGCTGGAATAGTTACAAAATTACCTTCCACAAAGGTTGGGACTCCTGTGAAACTCATCATGTAAGTAACTGCTGCTATAGAAATATTTTGTAATAAAGGTACCAGAATCCCCCAAAAGGGAAAGATGAAAACGAGAAAGGCTGCAGGGAATACAATATACCAGTTGAATCGATACAGCATAGTGACACTAGTGATAAAAACAGCTAATAACGCTCCCCAATAACCGATACTTATTTGTGCGTTAGTTGTGACAAATAATAAGTAGCAGCTTGTTATGAAGCAAATTGTAGGAATTATTGCGAGTTTATGCCTAAACTGTAACAGGTTAGCTTGAGCTATTAAAAAATAAAGATATAGTGAAATAAATGGAATTAAATAAGCATGTGAGTATGTACCGTCATCAAAACCATGCCTCCATAATGTTGTTAATACAGGGATATTTAATAAACTAACAGTAATAAAAAGTAGCATTAGCCCGATAAAGGGTTTACTAACAACTATTGAAATAACACTTCCATGATGGTTTTTTTTCATATTGTTTAATAATTACTGATTTGTGGAAAGAACTCTATTTTAAGGCTTATTATTATGCAGAAATGAAAACCTATTAAGGTTACTCTAACAACACTGCATATAACTTATCAATGCTTTATTTTTGTATCAATAATGATTAGATATTAAATAATTATAAATAGCTGTTAAAAATATTGTAAGCCGTTAGTATATTTCAATAATAATTATTCATTAAGAAATGATTTAAAGGAAATTTAAATGAAAATTGGGATTATTGTTGGAACACGTCCTGAAATTATCAAAATGGCGCCAGTAATTAGGGAGTGTGAAAAACGAAACATCCCATTCTTTATTATTCATTCAAATCAACATTATTCAAAAGAGATGGATAGTATTTTTTTTGATGAATTACACCTTCCCGCACCACATTATAATTTAGGCGTTGGTTCCGGCTTGCACAGTAACCAAACCGGTAATATCCTCATTAAAATGGAACCTATTTTATTGGCAGAAAAGCCTGATGTTGTATTGGTTCAAGGTGATACGAATACGGTTTTATCTGGCGCATTAGCGGCCTCAAAATTAAATATTAAAGTAGGGCATATTGAGGCAGGGTTAAGAAGTTACGACCGTACTATGCCTGAAGAAACCAACCGTATAATGACTGATCACATCAGTGAATATTTATTTGCTGTTGGGCCAAACCAAGAAAACATCTTGAAAGCTGAAGGTATAGATAAAAATAAAATATATACTGTGGGTAATACGGTTTCTGACTCACTCTATCAACATTTAGAAATTTCTGCCCAAACCAGCAAAATATTAACCGAGCTTAAGTTAACTAAAGGTGAATACTTTTTAGTAACCGCCCATCGTGCCTCTAATGTAGATATTTCATCAAACTTAAAGGAGCTATTGCATTTATTGGATGAAATGCATAAAAACTATACCGGCACTATTGTTTGGCCGATTCACCCTAGGACTCAATCTAAACTGAAAGAGTTTAATATTGAGCTGCCAAGTTATTTACAATTAATTGCTCCAGTAGGCTATTTAGATTTTATTCAATTACAAAAACACGCAAAATTGATTTTAACTGACTCAGGTGGCATTCAAGAAGAAGCTTGTTTATTGGGGGTGCCCAGCCTGACATTGCGAGAAAATACTGAGCGGCCTGAAGCGGTTGAGGTTGGCGCAAGCGAGTTAGTTGGTCGAGATGCGGTGAAAGCGGTTAAAGCCGCTAAACAATGGTTAAGCCGTGATGACTATACTTGGGAAAACCCTTTTGGTGATGGCCATGTGGCTGAATACATCATTGATGTTATCGTTAAAGATTTAACACAGTCGGATCGCTCAGTAATAATCGCCAACAATGAAACCGTCGCTGTTATCGGTATGGGTTATATGGGCTTGCCAATATCAAGTTTAATTGCGCAAGCAGGTTACTCAGTTACCGGTGTTGATTTAAACCAAGATAAGGTTGACGCCATTAATCGTGGCGAATGCCCTTTTGATGAGGTCGGCATGCCGGAGTTGATTCAAAAGGTGGTAAGCCAAGGGTTTTTAACCGCATCGACAACCATTCCTTCTAGCGATACCTATTTAGTTGCTGTGCCAACACCTCATAAAAATAATCGCTGTGATCGCAGTTATGTTTTTGCTGCGGCAGACGCTATTGCAAAAGTTGCTAAAGACGGCCAAATAGTGATTATTGAATCGACTATTTCTCCTCAAACAAGTTTAGCTGTTGAGCTACGCTTTGCAGAGGCGGGTATTAAAGTTGATGTGGTGCATTGCCCTGAACGAGCTATTCCAGGTGAAACCCTTAAGGAGCTTGTTAACAATGACAGAATTATTGGTGCTTCAAGTGCTGTAGCACAGCAAAAAGTAAAAGAGATTTATCAAAGCTTTGTCAATGGAGAAGTCTTCTTAACGAATTTAACAACGGCCGAGTGTATAAAGTTAGTTGAAAATACCTCCCGTGATGTTGGTATCGCCTTCGCGAACGAATTAGCGGTAGTTTGTGAGGAACTTAATGTTGATGTACATGAAGTAATCCGCCTAGCAAACCGTCATCCTCGCGTTAATGTATTAAGCCCAGGCCCCGGCGTTGGCGGACATTGTATTCCAATTGATCCATGGTTTTTAGTTGAAAATACACAAGCCGGCGAGTTTATTCGCTTAGCACGAAATATTAATGATGAACGTCCAAGTATTGTAGCGGCAAAAGCACTTGAGCTATTAGCCACTGTTAACGGCACTAAAATGGGGATTCTTGGTGTAGCGTATAAAGCCAATGTTGATGATTGCCGAGAAACACCCGCCGATGGCATTTTAGCGCACTTTAAAGCGCAAGGTATTGAAGTTAAATACCACGATCCATTTGTGCCATCATGGCATTGCCCAAGTGTTAGTAGTTTGGAGGAAATGGAAAAATGGGCCGATACGGTAATTTTAGTAACAGATCATGCTTGTTATGATGATCTGCAAATGGACATTCCTTTACTCAATACGCGTAAATAAAACAAGTGAAGCAAATATTGGATGTAAATAAATGACAATAAAAAATAAAAAAATACCGTTATGTTTATTCCTTACTCTCGCATTATCAGCTTGTGGCGATCGAGAAAGCGCGGATACTTATCTTGCTCAGGCGAATACTTATTTAAAAGAAAGTGAATATAAAGAATCGATTATAGCGTTAAAAAATGCGGTGAAGTTAGCACCCGATAACGGTGAAATAAGATTTCTGTTAGGGCAGACTTATTTAGCTTTAGGAAGTAGTTTAGACGCAGTTAAAGAACTCGAAAAAGCACAATCGCTAAATTTCAAAAGTAATAAGCTATTACCCTCACTTGCACGCGCCTATTTAATTGCTAACGATGATGAAAGTATATTGGCGCTTAAAGGTGCAGAGCATTTACCTGATGAAAGCAAAGTGGAATTTCTAGCCTATAAAACACTGGCTGCTTTTAGAACGCAGCAGGGTGAGTTAGCAGAAGAGACAGCACAATTAGCTGTGGATTTATTGCCTGCCAATGTGTTTTCTATCCTTTCACAGGCTTATGTTGAATTGATTCATAATAATGTTGAAAAAGCCGAGGTCTTAGTCGCCAAAATCAACAGGATTGAAAGTCAAAACCCTGAAGTAATTATGCTTGAAGCGCAAATTGCAACAACACAACAAAACCACACTAAAGCAAGTGAGCTTTATCAGCGTTATGAAGTGCTTCAGCCAAACTCACGTATTGTTTATTTATTAATTGCAGATAGCTTACTAAAAGCAAATAAATATGATGAAGCTGAAAAGTATGCTGATGCTATTTTAACCATGTTACCTAATCAACCTATTGCCAATTATGTTAAAGCCTCTACCCGCTTTGTTGCTAACGATTTTGAATCAGCAGTAAAATTTGCAGAAAAAGCGATTCAGGGGAATTTAAATACGCCGCAGCTGCATTTAATTGCCGGAGCTGGGTCTTATCATTTAGGGAATATCGAAAACGCACATAACCACCTGTCTATTATTGCGGATATATTAGTGCCTGAACACTCGGCAAAGAAAATGCTTATTATCAGTCAATTTCAACTAGGTTTAATTGATGATGTGACTGATTCGCTTGATGCTTTTTCTCCTCAAAGTAAAGCGGATGAACAATTTCTTTCGGCCTTAAGCTTTAATTTGTATTCAGTAGGTGCAACCCAAGAAGCTAGAAGGTTGGTTGATAAATCAGCAACGACTACGGACGGAACACCAACATCTAATGTCCGCCAAGGTATATTAAAATTACTGATGAATGACCCATCAGGTGTTGAAAACCTAGAATTAGCGCTTGAGGAAAATCCTAACTTAAAAGGCGCTGAACTTGCTATTGCTTATGCGGCATTACAATCAGGAGACCTAGATAAGGCCTTTACCGTCGCGAAAAAATGGCAAACAAAGAACCCTGAAAATGCCGGTAGTTATAATATGCTTGCAGCAGTTTATCTTGCTCAACAAAAAAGTGAATTGGCGGTACAAGCGTTACAGAGTAGCTTGTTGAAGGAAGCGGATAACCTTTTTGCACTCACCGAATTAGCAAAACTTAATTTTAATGATGGTAAGAAAACAGAGGCTGTACAATTTGCGCAACGTGCAGTTAATAAGTACCCTGATAACCCCAAAGCATTACGCTATTATTATGCGATCAAGCCTGATGAGCAGTCACTTGCTAAAATTAAGCTGGCTTATCAAACAAGTAGCAATAATATTGCATTAGCCTTGTTGTATATTGATGCATTAATGAATGCAGGTGATTTTACACAAGCGTTAGCTACCTCAAGTAGCATAGACACCAGTGTCAAAACACCTAAAAAGGTTTGGTTGCAGCGATTAGCTATTTATAAAAAACAAAAAAATGAGCTGCAATTAATTAGCACCATTGAAAAATGGTTACAGGCGAACCCTTATCATATCGAACCCGTTTTACTTGCCTCTGACCATTACGTTAAGCAAAAGCAAGCGGATAAAGCATTGCAGTATATCGACAAAGCTTTATTGGGTCATCATACTGAAAGTTTGGTTTTAAAAATTGTAAAGATTCAACTGTTATTGGATGTTGCGAAGGTAAATGACGCTAAAAAACTTTATAAAGATCAACAGTTCGAAACAATTACACCTGAACTTAAATCAGGCATAGAAGGGCGTATTGCCTTGCTTGAAAAAGACTTTGTCACTGCCGCTAAAAAGTTAGCACCGTTTTACCAAGTTTTCCCAACTAGGCAAAATGCAATTTTACTTTCGCTGGCGTATAAAAGCAGTAATCAAGACGTGCAAGCAGAAAAGGTTTTGCAGGATCATTTGTTGAAAAATGAGCAAGACGATCGAGTGCGAATGATGTTGGCCAATAATTATATAGCGACTGATACTGCAAAAGCGATTATAGAATACGAAAAATTAGTTAAAACACAAAGTAAAAATATTGTGGTATTAAATAATTTAGCTTGGCTTGCTATGGAAAATGGACAGTTAGATAAAGCACTTGAGTACGCAGAAACCGCCTATAAACTCGCTCCTGAGGTTGCTAATGTAGCGGATACATATGGGCAAATTTTATTGAAACTTGATAATAAAAAAGCCGCTTTAGAAAAATCCAAAGAAGCATTTGAATTATCAAAAGGGCAAGATGCAGATATGCTATTAAACTATGCTGAAGTTCTCATTGCAAATGCTCAAAAAGGCAATGCTTATAAGATCCTTGCCAAGCTAGAGGTATCGTCAAGCACCTTATTGGAAAGAAAAAACAAGTTAATTGAATTAACCGAAAAGTAATCAAGGAATATTATGGATTTTTTAAAATACAAAAATGCGGTAATTGCATCTCTTTTTGTTGGCTTTCTATTGATTTTATCAGGGTGTGGAGAAGGGAAATCTACAGACGACTATGTTAAAGATGCTCAAAGTAGTCTTGCCAACGATGAAAACAATACGGCTATTATCGCATTCAAAAATGCAATAAGACTAGAGCCTAAAAATGTGGTTGCTAGAGTGGAATTGGGTAAGCTGTATTTGAAAATAGGTGACGTACTAAATGCTGATAAAGAAATTCAGAAAGCTGAAGAACTAGGTCTTGATTTAAATGTGATAGCACCGCTAATGGCAGAGGTGGCGATTATTCAAACCAATTATAGTGAAGTAATTGTTTATGCAGAAAAAGTAAAGCCGTTGTTGGAAGAGGCAGCAGGCGACCGTGTTAGATTCTATCATTTAGCTGCATTATTTTATGAAGGCTCTCTCTCAGATAATTTTTTTGAAGTTAATCAACTACAGCAGAGTAAAAATCCTGTTTTATCGTCCTTAGGTAATATGTTTAATTTTATGCAAAAGGAAGATTTTAACGCGGCATTAAGTGTCTTTGAAACTATTCAACAAGATAAAAACCTTCCTCTAGAGGCACTTATTATTGCTGCTCAGCTGTATACGCTTGAAGGAGCCCATGACAAGGCTTCAGCTGTTTATCAGCGTTACTTAGTTACGAGGGTAAAAGATCATAAAGCTAAGGTACTTATTGCTGAAAGCCTCATTGAAGAAGGGCGTTTTGACGAGGCTGCCAATTATATCGATCAAGTCTTAGCTTTATCTAAGAATCATGCATTTGCCAACCAATTAAAGGCGGTTGTATTTTTTAACAAAAAAGAATTTGATAAAGCTCAAGAATTTTCCTTCAACTCTATAAATAATGGCTTGGCTTCAAGTACGAACAAGTTAATTCTTGCGATTAGTCATTTTCAGCTTAAAAACTATGAACAATCGCTTTCATATTTTAATGGCATAATAGATGTTGTGCCTCCAGAACACCCGTTAAGACAGTTGTATCTTATGCTGCAATTTCAATTGGGAAATATTGATGAGGTTGCCTCTGAAATCATGAGTGATACAGAGATTGATGAATTGGACGCTAATCTACTAGTAGCAGCAAGCTACGAATTAATTAAATCATCAAAAATACAAAGTGGTAAAGCGTTGTTATCACAATTAGAAGGAACAGAGTTCGACCCTGCTTCAAGAGGGACAATAGGATTAATGAAATTAGCAGTTGATGATGAATCAGCGGTAGATGATTTATATGCGGCTTTAAAAAACCAACCGAACAACGAGCAACTAAAAGTTGCATTGGCCTTGTCATATTTTAAAAACCAAAAGAGCGAACAAGCTATTAAGCTTGCTTTAGATTGGATAAAGTCAGATCCAACATTGCCATCAGGTTATAACTTGGCAGGTTATTTTTATTTACAAACGGATCAACTAGATAAGGCTAAGGAGGTTTATCAAAAAGCACTGGAATTTATACCCAATAACAAACCTTCTTTGTTATTTGAATCGTATGAGGAAGAGCGGGCGGGAAATATAGATAGTGCAGAACAAACAATATTAGCATTAATAGCTGCGCACCCTGATTATATCGTTGCTTATTCGAGGTTATATCAAATATACAAATTACAAGAGAGAGAGGAAGAGTTTTTATCATTCTTGGCTAAAGCTAACCAAAATAAAGCTGATGCTAAATTAGTATTACTAATGGCTGAAATTAAACTAGAAATGGGGGAGTATGGAGAGGTTATCGAGCTGCTATCCAATGAAAAAATGCAAGCAGATAATAATATTATTAAGATTAAGATACTTTCACGGGCATATGAAGGGCAGTCAGATATTGAAAAATCTATTAGCACTTATGAAGAGTTATTGGAATTAAGTACGAACAGCGCGACTCCTTTAAAGCTATTGGAGTTATATGAGAAAAGTGGCTTATTTGATAAAGCGCTAGTGTTAATAAACAAAGGCTTAAAGGATTTTCCATCTAATCCATCATTGTTATACCTAAAGTCACTCTTTGAAGTTTATGCTGGTAATGTTCAAGCAGCACAAGTCACTTTAGATCGATTGCGCCAACAGGAATCAAAGAGTGTTTATTTGCAGAATATCCAAGGATTAATATATTTAAAATCCAAAAGGTTTGAAAAAGCAAAAGCAGCTCTGGTTCCCGTATATGAGGAAAAACCGTCTAACAAAACCGCAATGAGTGTTTATATTGTTTATGAAAATTTAAACGAAAAGCAGAATAATATTGATTTTTTAACTAAGCATATAGAGCGTTATCCATCAGCACAGTCAATTAGAATATTACTTGCGCAATTATTAGCAGATACCAGCCCAGAAACGACAATTGAACATTATAATTACATATTAAAAACTCAACCAGATAATTGGCCGATACTCAATAATATTGCTTGGAGTTATGCACAAGTAGGAAAGCTAAATCTTGCCGAACAGAGTATCAGGAAGGCACTTGAACTGAATAAAAACAGCCAAAATTTGTTTGATACTTTAACGTATGTAATCAAAATGCAAAATCGGCCTGATATTTTGATCTCAGAAGTAGAGGAGTTAGATAGTTCTAATCTACCGTCTTCTGACGTCAAATTACGATACGCGTGGGCACTGATTCAACAAGGTGAAAAAGAAAGGGCAAAGCGCATTCTTGAGCAATTGAGGGGCTTATCAAATAAACAGAATGAATTTAAAGCGGAATTGAACTCAGTCTTGTAACGCTTTTTATCCAAAACGAGTGTCAGTCTTTTTTACACTAGTGACCGAGCCACAGAGTTAATAATTTTCAATTGATTGTTTAATATGGATTTTATAATGTTGGCCTAATGTTTGCTCTTACTCTAACTAGATTAAGCAAATTATTAATAAAGATAAGTTAAAGGAATAAATCATGAAAAAATTAATATTAAGTACGATGGCTGCAAGTGTTTTTGCGTTTAATGTACAAGCAGACGTGATTACATTCGATCCTGCTGCTGATGGTAGCACAACCATGCAGATTGACTCAGTTTCTATGCAGATAAATGGTGGTACTACTTATGAAGTTCAGCAATACTTCCATGGCGGTGCGGATGATACTAAATTAGATGAAGGTGATTTGTTCACTGAAAGCTTTGTGTACAACTTTACTCAAGCGAGTCTTGATGGAACAGCTACAGGCACCTGGATCCCAGCTTTAACAGCAGATCAACTGACGTTTGAATTTAGCTTGGCAGGTCATATTGCTGATGTTACCTATGGTGCAGGTGGAGCTCCAACGATAGGAGATCCTGATTTTGCTAGCGATTTTGCTGATGTGGCATTCAAAACAGTATTTAGCAGTTCAGCGTCAGCGCCAGGTACTGGAATGACGGTTAAGTACAATGGTAGTGTAATAGGCGAATTTGATATCTTGGCGGGTATTTCTACAGACCCTGTTGAGCTTGATGGTTCAACTGTTGGCTTTGCAATAACTTTTGATTTTAATGACGTATGGCGTAATGCTAATTCAAATGGTGTGAATGGATTGTTTGAAAGAGTGTGGGCTCATGAAGATGGTACTGCTTTCACCTTAGCTGAAGATTTTAACTTTGCTTTGGCTCAGGGTTCAGCAGGACCAACAGGTAATTCATTTGATAACACTGGAGCGTTCGGTCCGTTGCATACAGATGGTGGTACTATTGCTGGTAAAACATACTTTTCAGTCGAAGTTGATGATAATGGTGCTGATTTAGCCTTCAATGTTCCAGAGCCTACTACACTTGCTATCTTAGGTTTAGGTTTGTTAGGGTTTGCTGGTACACGTCGTCGTAGCTAATCTTAGAAAATAAATATTAACGTAAAAACCGAGTTAACTAACTCGGTTTTTTTATGTTTAAAATTCACCCTACAGCTTAGTATGTATAAGTCTAGCTTTACCTTTAAGTTCATTAGTTTAAGGTTCGACGATTATTTAATATCAACTAGGCTGGGGCGTTTGAGAGTAAAGGGTTATAGTTCAAAAGTTACAGGTTATAAGGAGCGAACCTTTAGGTATATGGCCTAGTAATTCACCCCTCGCATAATTAAGTGTTTATTATTAATTCAGCCAGTGGCTTTCTGGTTGAACGTGATGTTGGTAACTGACTTCTTCCTAAGCGCCCTAAAAACAAGGTCTTCTCAGTATGAGGCATTAAGTCATCAAACATGGCTTTACCCTTGTTAGCATTCTTTATAACGGCTTCATCGCTGGTAAATTGAATGCCTTGTCTAAGGTATTTAGAAAATATCACCGGAGTTTGCTCTGGCTGAAAACCAAGTCCAAGTTTTGCAGTTGTTAACCAAAATTTTTGAATAGCCCGGCCTGCGTTAATATAGTCTTCAATTGATGTTGCTTCGTTTTCTGCTTGAATAGCAAAATGAGCACAGCTTTTAAGGCTTGGGATAAAGTCTAATTGAATTCGGGGCATAACGGTGCCGGCAAAATACTTATTAGCAAAGTTAATTCTATTCCAATCTTTAAATAACCACTCCATCAACCTTGCCGTTGCCCAATCAACCCCTAGTGCTTTTTCGGGGATTTTAGTTTCACTAAACTGCTGGTGCCAATCAATTATATTCTTGTGGGTGTGGTAGGCCTCTTTCATTGTTAAGCGAGTTTTTGCATTGCAAAAGTTAAGCTTTGCTAGCTTAAGCCGATCATCAAAAGATTCAAACCAAATAAGGTTGTAGCCATCAGGTAAAGCATTCTTTAACGCTGTTTTTTCGCTGTCTGATAATGCTCTTGTACCCATTGCTCGCCGTTGCACGGCTCTTACTTTCACAAAAGGAAGTAATTCACTTGTTTGTATGGAATTATCTTCAATCAGGTTAACCATTATTTTTATATGTTGAGGGTTATTAAAGTCATTTTCGGTTTCTATAGCGCAGCCAAATTGAGAAGCCGAGATTGAAATAGTTTCTAATAATATGCCATGGGCTAAATGGCTAGAGTGTCCGTCTAAGTCATAAACGCAATGCTCGCGTGTATCTGTGCCGTGAATAATGAAACTTGTATCGTTAACTATTTCAAACTGCCAAGCTTGAACGTTGTCACCGCTTGGCGCCCAACGAGCATAATCTAGTATTTTTTCAATCAATGATAAGGGCTTGATTTCTTTTTCGGGTTGTCTGGGGAGTTGATTAAGCAATTTCTTTTTGCCAATTGAAAATGCTAAACGTTGAATAACATTACGATTACCACCTGGGCGCCATGTTTTTTTGAAGCGATTGGTATATGCATCGAAATGCAGCCCCCAAGGCACATTAAGTACTTTTCCTCGGTTAAGTAATATTTTGACAACTTGCGTACCGGCAACACCTGAAGCTAGTTGGCAGCCCATCATGGTTGACGGACCTTTTTTATTGCCAAGATCAAGTTTTGTTGGGTCTACTAAATAAGCTTGCTGCAATGCAGCCGGTGTTAGCCCAAGAAAGAATCTTAAATATTGTTCGTTTTCCGTGTAGCCATCTAAGCGAAAGTACTCTTCAAAAGTCATTTTGCCGGGGAGAAAGTTCAGATAGGCGGTGCCCATGCCAATTGGAGCTGCAGTGGTGGCGGGGATCTCTTTTTCTGCACATAATTTAAAGACTTCTTTACGGGCCTCTAAGGCGAAAAAATCAAGTGAATCTACATAACAGTCAACATCTTTCAAAAATTCATCGGTGTTTTCGTTGTTGATGCCATCAGGAAAAATGTTTATCTCGACTTCCGGATTAATAGCTTTAGCCATTTCAATCATGACATCAAGCTTCTTTTTCTCATAAGTAAAAGTGTTTGCGCCAGCTTGCCGATTAGTATTTTCACAAGCAAATTCGTCAAAGTCAGAAAGATTAAATTTAGTAATTCCTACTCTTACTAAGGTGAGTAAATGTGAACCACCAACCCCACCCATTCCTGCAATGGCTATTCTTTTCGTTCTAAGTATGGCTTGTTCATCTTCGGTAAACCAGCCTATATTTCTTGAAAAGGCTAGTGCGTAGTCGAAAGAATGCTTCATGGTTCCTCCTGTTGGGAATTGCTTACTGCCTATCGGCCGGATTAGAAAATGGCACAAGAAATAGCTGGTTTAATAATTCAGAATTAATCAGGTCGTATAGCTCTTTTAATTCAGGTGTCAGATTTGAGTTAAAACCACTTCTGGCTAAATGAAACATTGCTCTTTTTCCATGATAATCCATAGTATCACCGACTTGCAAAAATTGAAGGCCTATGCGTGATAGACATCGATTTAGCCTTGGCTCCATCATAACAAACATCCCCTGATGGTTGCATATTTCGGCTAATGAAACGGACGCTAAATATAAACCAATGGCAATATTAGGAAAGTTCCTTTGCTCATCTTCAGTAAAAGCGGTTTCTGGATTCATTTCATTAATCACAAAAGGTTTATTATTTTCTTTTTTTCTGCGCCGAAAAGAAGCTAGTACTGCTAACCTCGATATTTCACCAAAACTTCCCCGGGGTAATTGAGAGGAGTCTAAGATTTCTGTCCTAGCTGATTGTAAACAGTTCCTTTCAAATGGTAGTAGTAAGTTTGGTTCGGCAAAAGGCGGGATCACTAAGCGAACACAACCTGCGTAAATTCCGGTTCTACGGTGTTTTAATAAGCAATGATAGGCATAATCATCACACTCGTCTATTTCCATTTCTTGATCGTTTTCTGGCTCCCAGCCTAATTCAGAACTATAAACACCATAGCGAATTCTAAAAGCCTCTTGCCTTAGCTCTTTGGTATTGGCAAATTGAATTTGAAAGTACTGATTAAAATGTTTGGCAATTGAATAGTCACTCATTGTTCAATCCACGTCCCTAAAGCTATTTATTATTTATTTTATATATTCAATATAATATAACAAGGTATAGTGTATTTACGAAGGTAAATACAACTTAAATAGATGTTTTATTTAGCAATTGATATTGCCAATTGCTGCACCTTCGCATTTATATTAGTAGTTTGTCGTATCTATACGCTGCAATCACATTGACATATTCATTGGGGTGTACCGCTGCACACTATATTTTGCCTAGTGAAATATCAATCACAGCACTGTCATCAATAAAGACCAGTATGTTATTTACCTAATGAACAACTGCCTCTTGCGACAACGGAAGTAGAGATAAGAACAATACGAGTAAAAGGCGTTTAAGCAACGGTAAAATCCCACACTGATGGCGAGTTAAATAACTTGAATTTTTTAGTCATTGTTATCACGGAATAATGGAGTTAGCTGTTTAAAATTACATGAGTGCTTTACGTAAATCAACCATGTTGTAGAGTAGGTTAGCTATTATTTAAAAGAATGATATTTGATTTTCTTTATGGCAATTGTTCAGAACCGACGGCAGAATCTGCAAATGGTACAATAGATCGCTGCTCTAACAGCTCGGCATTAATAACGCTGTATAGTTCTTTTAATTCAGGTTTAAGGTTGGCACTAAAACCATCCCTAGGTAAATGAAACATCGCTCTTTTCCCATGATAATCAATAGTCTCACTCACTTGCTGAAATTGCAGACCAATTCGAAATAGGCAACGCCTTAGTTTAGGCTCCATCATCACGAACGTGTCTTGATGGTTGCATATTTCAGCCAATGAAACAGAAGCTAAATATAAACCAATAGCAATATTCGGAAAATTTCGATGTTCATCTTCTGTAAAAGCCGTTGTTTGTTCTATTTCATTAATAACAAAAGGTTGTCGCCTTCTTTCCGTTCTTCTTCTGAATGAAGACAGAACCGCTAATCTTGATATTTCACCAAAGCTTCCCCGAGGTAGTCTAGTGGAGTCAATAATATCGGTTCTTGCTGACTGCAAACAATTTTTTTCAAACGGTAATAGTAAGTCTGGTTTATTTTTAGGTGGAATAATTAAGCGAACACAACCAGCGTAAGTACCTGTTCTTTTATGTTTTAATAAGCAATGGTGGGCGTAATTATCACAATCATCTGTTTCCATTTTTAGACTGTTCTTTGCCTCCCAGCCGAGTTCATTACTATAAACGCCATAACGAATTTTAAACACTTCCTCTCTTAGTTCTTTGGTGTTAGCCAATTGAATTTGAAAGTAGTGTTTAAATTTTTTGGCAATTGAATAGTCTCTCATTATTTAATTTGCGCCCCCCAAGACTAATAATTTAATATTTTATAAGCAAAAAAATAGTATTTACAGCAACGGATCGAAAAACTTAACTGTTCATTTTTAGTGTTGATTAGCCTTGTATTTAGCCGCTAACTACTCATAGCATTCATTTATGCAATTGTAGTATTATAACTTTTATTTAAACCTCTGCACATAAAACTATAAACTACAGTGTATCGCGAGATATTTATTGCACTAAAATAATACAAAAATGCCATGTTAACCTTAAACAGCATACGGCTGCGATAAAAGTAATCTAGCTGGTTGAGTGTTTGTAGAGTTCTAACATACTCATCGGCCAAGTGTAGTTTTAATCGGTACAATTTCCAGCGTGGTTTGATTGCCGATATCAAATAAGGCGAACTTTTTTGCTTCACTCATGCCAAAGTGACCGCCGAGCATAAGCCGGTGTTGATAATGATAGTATTGTGCCAGAATGCGTCGTTAATATATTCGCGCGAAATAGTGGTCATAAAAGTACGAATGAGTAACGTGACATAATTAATAATTGGCAACATACCATTCGTTTTTAGTTCATCATATTCATGTTCACCGCGCAGACGAAAACAAAGTACAGGGGTACCATCCATTGCCCAATCTCGATGTAAGGCATCTTCTGATAAAATACTGCCATCAACCCATTGTTCGAAAGCATCGCCTGAGCTTAAACCTCCGTTGCGAATTAAACTTACTAATGAGAAGCCCCTAAATTGGTTGTAATTTGTCGTGATGGCAATAGGTTTAATTTCTGCGATTGACAGTCCCGCCGCGTATAAACTGGCAATAATACTACCGCCAGATACACCAACAATATGAGAAAAATCAATATCTAAATCTTTCAATGCTTGTAGCACGCCGATATGAGCAGGTAGTCGTGTTCCACCGCCAGCTAAAATAGGTACAATACTTGCCACTTATTATCCTCCATAATATTAGTTAAGCAGTTTTGGCATAATAAATTTGCTTTAATAACTCTATTAGCTGCATCTGCGCTAAACTTGCTTGTAGGGATTCTTGCTCTTGATAAAGGTATTGGTCTGAAATTAACTAAAACCATCCAGTTAGACCTAGGCGCTGAAATAAATCACAGTGACAAAACACTTGGCACGAGTTCAGCTTTAGTTATTTAATTATGAGCAAAAATATGAAATTCGCTAGCGAATAATATGCTAAGTTGAGGTTAACCCTAGTTTGGATTGTTTTGCGCGTAGCAAGCTCGCTTTGTGTGGCACGTCACTTACTCAACTTGTTGGTACAGATTAAGCTTTTTTAGAAAGGATGAAAATATGCTGGGTAAATTACATTTATTGATAGTTATGACACTATTATTCAGTACAACTGCATACAGTAACTTAGTCGATACGGTGCGTTTGATAAAACCTTCTGTAGTCGGTATTGGCATCTATACGCCGATAGGGCAGCCACAAAACCAACTTTTTGGTAGTGGTTTTGTCATAGGTGACGGTAGCTATATCGTGACGAATAGCCATGTAGTGGTTAAAGAGTTAGATGATAGCTTATTGCAGAAGTTAGCAGTTTTTATTGGTAAGGGGCAAGCGGCAAAAGTCAAATTGGCTACCTTAATTGCCAGTGATAAAGAGCATGATATTGCTATTCTTAAAATTGAAGGGCAGCCGTTACCTGCATTGGCATTGGCGAAAAGCGACTTTCGACCTGAAGGCAGTGAGATTGCCTTTACTGGTTTTCCGATTGGTTCAGTATTAGGGCTTTATCCGGCAACACATCGCGGTATTATTGCTGCGGTGACGCCGACGATTATTCCGGTTAATGATGCTAGGCAAATTAGCATTGCCATGCTTAAACAATTAAGAGATCCCTATTTAGTTTATCAATTAGATGCAACGGCTTATCCCGGCAATAGTGGCAGTGCTATGTATGATGTTAAAACTGGCGAAGTTATTGGTATCATTAATAAAGTTTTTGTCCAGCAGAGTAAAGAAGCCGCGATCAGTAAGCCGAGTGGTATTACTTATGCTATCCCAGTGAAGTACCTCCACAAACTACTAAAGCAACATAATATCAAAGGCTAATGCTTGGTTCAGTGCCGTGTCTGGGGCGGCTATTCGTCGGCACTCAGTTGTTGACTAAATCCGGCAGCTTTACTGGCTAATAGCTTAGATATTGGCACAAGCTCTATGTTATTTTGTTTTAGTAATGGCAAAAGTTGCAGTAACGATTTGATTGTTTCAGGGTGCGGGTGCGCAATTGCAACAACGGCATGGTAGCGCTTGGCAGCTCGTATTAACTGCTGAAATTGCTGACGGATATAGGTATGTTCTAATTTATTGTCGAGAAAAATATGGCGATGTAAACTTGGTACGCCAAAGCTTATGGCAACTTGCTCTGCTTGGCTAGCATTGGTGGTTACACTATCAATAAACATTAAGTTTCGCTCTCGCAAAAACTGCATGGTCCAAGCCATGGGTTGATATAACTCGGTTAGTTTGCTGCCCATATGGTTGTTGATACCTAAGGCAAAAGGAACCTCGGCAAAAGCATTCGCTAAAACCATGCGAATATCGCTTTCATTCATGACACTGGTTAATGCGCCAGGCCCTAGTTTTTTACCATTTTTGGCTTCCATCGGAATATGTAAAATCACATCATTATTTTTTGCTTTTGCTTGTAGTGCTAACCTTTTGCCGTAGGGCGTATGAGGAAGAATGGCATAGCTGATATTACCGGGCAAAAAGAGTGCTTGTAGGTCACTTTTTCGATAGCCAATGTCATCAATAATAATCGCCACTTGTGCTGGCTGAGCATAAAGTAATGTAGAGAAGAGTAAGCTTAGGGTAAGCAGTAATCGAAGCACGTATGAATTTCTCATGTTAAAAAACAGTTTTAGGGTAACAGAGCAGATAGCTAAAATCGATTATTTCAGCGTATTATGACTATTTACACCAGAGTTTAGGATTAACGGCTTTACCGGTATGCCTAATTTCAAAATACAGACCAGACTGGCTTTGTCCACCACTTTGCCCAACGAGTGAGATAGGCTCACCCGCTTCAACACGATCGCCAACGGATTTAAGCAAGGCTTGATTATGACCGTATAAGCTCATGTAACCATCACCGTGATCAATCACAGAAACCAGGCCATAGCCTTTTAGCCAATCGGCGAATAAAATGGTGCCATTATGAATGGCTTTAACTTGTCGGCCAATGGGAGCAGAAAGAAACACTCCTTTCCATTTTAAATAGCCTTGTTTACTTGAACCGAAACTGTGGCTAATGCGTCCTTTAACGGGCCAGCTTAACTTAGCTTTTAACTTACTTAACCCCACTAAATTTTCAACAGCTTGCGCGGCGGCGGCCATTTCTTTTAAGAGCTTAACTAGGGCGCTTTCTTCGCGTTCGAGTTTCGCCAGCTTTTGTTGACCAGTAAGTACTTTTCTATTCAGCGCTTTTAAGGTTTGTTTTTGCTTGGTTTTTGATAATTCAAGAATTTGCTTTTGCTGACTTTGGGTTTGGGTTAATTGTGCTAATTGCTCCGCTTTTGCTTGGTATTCCAGCTCAACATCATTGAGTTGGGCAATAGTGGCCTGAAACTTTTCTATTTCTTTAATACGCGCCGCATTGAGATATTGATAATGGGTGATGGTACGTTGCACGCTACTGGGTTGCTGTTGATTAAGCATTAACTTTAAATAGTCATGGTGGCCTGCAGAATATGCTGCTCTGAGCTGCTTGGCTAATATCTGCTCTTGCTGTTTTTTAGCGGCTTCGAGTTGTTGTTTTTCCTCCGTCAGCTGAGCTAATTTTTTTCGCACAATGCTTAAGTTGTTATTCGTTGCCCGTAGGCTTTTACTGATTTTTCCTATCGCTATATCATCGGTTTTTAGTTGCAGCTCTAAATCACTAATTTTTACCGTAGTGTTGGTTAAGGTTTGCTTTTGTTGATTGATTGCTCGTTGAATATCACTGAGCTGTTGATTGGTTTTAGCACTGTTTTCTGCGCTGTTGTCGGCTTGCGCAAAAGCATTAGCGGAACAAGCTAATACTAAAATAACAAAAAGGTAAATACAGCCAGTATAAAGCTGGCTGAACTTACCTTTGCTATGGACGATATTCACCTTAAAAAGTGCGATGATTTTAGTTCAACGTTAATAAGTTGCGACCTGTCATTTCTTTAGGTTGTGGCAGGCCCATTAAGGCTAACACCGTGGGCGCGATATCACTAAGCGCACCACTTTGTGCCGTTTTCGCCGCTCGACCCACATATATCAAAGGGACAGGTTCACAAGTATGTGCAGTGTGAGCTTGCCCGGAAACATTATCTTTCATTTGTTCTGCGTTGCCATGGTCGGCGGTAATTAAGCATTCGCTACCGGTTTTTTCTAACGCGGCTAACACGCGACCTATACAGGCGTCGACGGCCTGACAGGCTTTGACCGCGGCATCAAAATCGCCAGTATGGCCAACCATATCGCCATTCGGGTAGTTACAGACAATAAAATCATGCTCGCCGCTCTCAATAGCCGCGACTAATTTGTCGGTTAATAGCGTTGAATTCATTTCTGGCTGCAAGTCGTAAGTGGCGACCTGTGGCGAAGGCACTAATATTCGTTGCTCGCCATCAAAGGTCTCTTCTTTGCCGCCACTAAAGAAAAAGGTCACGTGGGCGTACTTTTCAGTTTCCGATATCCGCAGTTGGGTTTTATGGTGCTTTTCTAACCATTCACCTAAAACATTATCTAGTTTTACCGTTGGGAATGCACAGGCCGCGTCGATATCAGCGGCATATTCGGTCAGCATGACAAAAGCACCGAGTTTAGGTTGCTGTTGGCGTTGAAAACCGGCAAAGTTTTCCTCGGTAAAGCAGCGGGTAAATTGGCGTGCGCGATCGGCGCGAAAGTTCATAAAGATCATGGCATCGCCATCTTGTACTTGTATACGCTCACTTTTCGCGTTCGTTATCGCAGAAGCTTGCACAAATTCGTCATTCTCATCTCGTGCGTAAGCCGCATGTAAAGCATCGATGGCATTGCTATATTGAAATTCAGCTTGTCCTGACACCATTAAATTATACGCTAATTCGACGCGGTCCCAACGTTGATCTCTGTCCATAGCGTAATAACGACCAATCACCGAGGCGACTTGACCACAACCAAGTTGAGCAAATTTTTCTTGTGCTTTAATTAATGACGCTTCTGCGCTGCGTGGCGGCGTATCTCGACCATCGAGAAACGCATGTAAATATATCGCCGTGACGCCTTTTTCGGCTGCCATTTCAAGCATGGCAAAAATATGGTCTTCATGGCTGTGGACACCGCCAGGAGATAATAGGCCAAAGACGTGTATGGCTTTGTTGTTGCTAACAGCCTGTTCTACCGCATTGACTAAAGCAGGATTGCTTTGGAATTCTTGATCTGCAATGGCTTTAGTGATGCGGGTAAAGTCTTGGTAGACAATACGTCCCGCACCTATGTTGACATGACCTACTTCAGAGTTGCCCATTTGCCCGTCAGGCAGACCAACAGCCATACCCGAGGTTTCAATCAACATGTTGGGTTTAGTGGCCATTAAGTCATCTAATACCGGTGTTTTGGCATGATAAATGGCATTAGATTCTGGATTTTCCCGATATCCCCAACCATCTAAAATAATAACAACTGTTGACTTCTTCTTAGGCATTACGGTTTCCCTTAAATGAGCAAAATAAATAAAAGTAACTTTTCAGATCAGTATATCAAGAGACAAAGTGAATATCTTGTCTCCATTTAGAGAAAATGCAGCGTTCTAAGATCAATTTCAACTTAAATAGTGCTGAGATATTTAGTTAATCTGTTTTTCGATGAAAAGTTCAGTTTGGGTTTGCTTTATTAGCCTGTATACTGTGGCCAATTTTTAGTTAATTAGAATATAAAACCTATGGAAGAATTTATTACTTTTGCCATGAGCCAACCACTACTGAGTACCGTTTGGCTTATTCTTGTTTTATTGATTATTGTCATTACTATCAAAATTCAAATGTCGCCGATTAAACAATTAAGCACCCAACAAATGACTTTCTTAGTTAATCGAGAGTCAGGTGTAGTGGTTGATACCCGCAGCGAAAAAGATTTTAAAGCCGGACATATTGTTGATGCAGTACACTTAAGCAATGAAAAAGTCAGTAAAAATGACTTCACCAGTCTTGAAAAGCATAAAGATAAACCCATTATTATAGTATGTAGTGCGGGTATTAGTGCCGGTAAAGTGGCTAACCAGTTAGCTAAAGCAGGTTTTACTCGGGTAAGTTTACTTAAAGGTGGAATGGGTGCTTGGCAAAGTGCAGGTTTACCTGTTACCAAATAGCATACCACTTAACAACGGATTATCATGATGGCAGTGGACATATATACTAAAGTGACTTGTTTTTATTGTATGCGAGCGAAAGCTTTATTCGATGATATGGAAGTTACTTACCATGAAATAAAAATTGACGGTGATGCCACATTGCGTGAAAAAATGATCACACGTAGTCAGGGCAGCTCAACCGTGCCACAAATATTCATCAACAACCAGCATATCGGTGGTTGTGATGATTTATTTGCATTACATGCGCAAGGCACATTAACTTCACTTTTAGCACCCTAGTACTAGTGAAAAAAATTTAGCATAAAATGCCATAGAATAATGGCGTAAATATATAGGAAGTAACAACATGGCTGACGAAACTCAAAACGGCGCAGCAGCGACCGAAGAACATCAAGCACCACAATTTGCTATTCAACGCGTTTACACTAAAGATATCTCATTTGAAACGCCAAATTCACCGGCCATTTTTCAAAAAGACTGGAAGCCTGAAGTACAGTTAGATATTGATACTAAATCAACTAAGCTTGCTGACGATACTTATGAAGTGACATTGTCATTAACGGTAACGGCTAAAGTTGAAGAGCAAACTGCATTCCTTGCTGAAGTACAACAAGCGGGTATCTTCACTATTGGTAATCTTCCAGAAGCACAATTAGCTCATACGATTGGCGCATTTTGTCCAACGACGTTATTTCCATATGCCCGTGAAGCGGTTTCGAACTTGGTGAGTCGAGGTTCATTCCCACAAATTAACTTAGCACCAGTTAACTTTGAAGCACTATTTGCTAACTACGTGCAACAACGTGCCGCACAAGCCAATGCAGAACAAGCGCCAGCAAGTACTGAAACGCACTAGTTTATGAGCATTAACTCTGCCGCAATTTCCGTTATTGGCGCTGGCTCGTATGGCACAGCGCTGGCAATCTGTTTAGCTCGCAATGGCCATAAAACCCTACTTTGGGGGCGTGATGCAAATCATGTTGCTGAAATGGCTAGCAGCCGCGCTAATGAAAAGTATTTACCCGGTAGTAAGTTTCCAGAGTCATTAACGGTCAGTGATGATTTGGCCGAGGTGGTTAGCGCCAGTAAAAATATTTTATTGGTGGTACCTAGCCATGTCTTTGGTGAAGTGCTGATGCAAATCAAACCATTTCTGGTAAAGGATGCGCGTTTAGTTTGGGCAACCAAAGGCTTGGAACATGATACCGGGCGATTATTACAAGATGTAGCGCGAGAAGCCCTAGGCAATGATATTTCTTTAGCTGTGCTTTCAGGGCCTACTTTTGCTAGGGAAATGGCGGCCGGATTACCAACGGCAATATCGTTATCCTCAAGCGATGAAAGCTTTGTCGAAGATATCTCCAATTTATTGCATTGTGAACGCACGTTTAGGGTTTATAGTAATAACGACTTTATTGGCGTTCAATTAGGTGGTGCAGTGAAAAATGTCATTGCGATTGGTGCTGGTATGGCGGATGGCATAGGTTTTGGTGCTAATGCGCGTACTGCTTTGATCACCCGAGGTTTAGCCGAAATGACCCGTCTAGGTTGCGCGTTAAACGCTGAACCTTCGACATTTATGGGTATGGCGGGCCTCGGTGATTTAGTGCTCACTTGTACGGATAATCAGTCGCGTAATCGCCGCTTTGGTTTAGCCTTAGGGGCTGGCGTTGGCGTTGAGCAAGCCATGGCAGATATTGGCCAAGTGGTGGAAGGTTATCGTAATACGAAAGAAGTTTATATGCTAGCGCAGCGTATGGGGGTAGAAATGCCCATCGTTGAGCAGGTCTATCAAGTGCTTTATTGTGCTAAAGATGCCAAGTTAGCGGCCGCAGATTTATTATCGCGTGAACGTAAATTTGAATAAAGATAAACTAAGCTATTTATAATAAAGGCATATTAAATTTCAATGATATGCCTTTTTTCTATGGGCTTTAATTTATACCAAGTTGATTAATTAGCTGCTCATTTTTAATGGTTAAAATGAATAACTACGGCGTTATAAAATTTATAAGTAGCATAACTACTGACTAAATTTTATGTCTGGTAATTAGCCAATTTCCCTGATGAAAAAGTAGAACACTTAATTAATCAAATTGGTATTATTTTTATATCGAGTTTTTAAAGCCTAATTGACGCCATGCTTCATAAACAATAACGGCGGTGGCATTGGATAAGTTCATGCTACGACTATCTTTTAACATCGGGATCCTGATTTTGTCTTGCTCAGGAATTTGTTGCCTAACGTCTTCAGGTAAACCGCCGGTTTCAGAGCCAAATAAAAGATAATCACCTGCTTGAAAGCTGATATCACCATAATAGCTTGTCGACTTTGTCGTCACGGCTAGCACGCGTTTTGGCTGTTCATTTTCAACAAAACTTTGATAATTCGCGTGCCGTTTAAGGGCAGCAAATTCATGGTAATCTAAGCCTGCTCGGCGTAATTTTTTATCTTCTAGATCGAAACCGAGTGGCTCAATCAGGTGTAATCTAAAGCCGGTGTTAGCACAAAGGCGAATGATATTGCCGGTGTTGGGCGGAATTTGTGGTTGAAATAAAACGACATCTAACATATTAAGTGCTTAATAAATTGTATAATTAACACATTATAACGTGCTTATAATGAATCATTAAGCTTATATTTTTCACTAGGGGGACCTGTGCCGGAAAACAAGATAAATTCAGAGCAATATGCTTACTTGGTCAAGCTGGCGGCTTTTGCGGCAACAACTACAGCATTAATATTAGTGCTGTTAAAACTCTATGCTTGGTTTGTTACTGATGCCAGTGCCATGTTGGCATCGGCAACTGACTCGATTTTAGATTTATTTGCCTCGATTATGAACGTGGTGATTTTGCGCTTTGCCTTAGCTCCGGCCGATAAAGAGCATAAATTTGGTCATGGTAAGGCGGAAAGTCTCGCCGGATTAGTGCAAGCAGCTTTTGTCTTAGGCTCGGCATTATTGCTGGTGTTTAATGGCTTAGACCGGATTATTAACCCGCAACAAGTAGTGCGAACCGAAGTTGGTATTGGCGTATCAATTATCGCTATTGTTATGACCTTGTTATTGGTGATACTGCAAAAATATGTGATTAATCGTACTAAATCAGTAGCGATTAGCGCCGATGCCTTACATTATCAATCAGATCTAATCCTGAATTTAGGCGTGCTAGCGGCACTGTTTTTAAGCCAAGGTTATTGGTTACAAGCGGATGGTGTTTTTACCGTTGCGGTCGGTGTGTTTTTGTTGGTTGGTGCAGGGAAAATTATCTGGACCAGTGTTCATCATTTAATGGACCATGAATTAACCGAAGATGAGCGTAGTACCATCAAGAAAATAATTTTAGCGCATAAAGGTGCTCTTGGCTTGCATGAGTTAAGAACGCGGCAAGCTGGGCCCGATCGTTTTATTCAATTTCATCTGGAGTTAGATGGCGAGTTATCACTGTTAGAAGCTCACAGCATAGGTGAGGCCATTGAAGCAGAAATTATTCAAGCACTGGCCCCTTGTGAAGTCCTGATCCATCACGACCCTTTGTCAGCATCTCATCATCAAGCCCATCAGACAAAATAACTCATGCAACATCAATAGCAAACACGCAACTGAGACTCTACCGTTGAGTGTTTGCTATTGATGTTGCGAAAACCAGGACAAAGTGCGGTCTATGGCAATATCTCGGTATTGATCGACTTCAAAAAGTAGCTCGTGGTAGGCACCAGGAAAAGTTATCGCTTTTCCGTCCAAGCAGGAGTTTTTATTAAGCGCATTAAGCTGTTGGCAAAATTGATTTTGCGCCGCATTATCGACAATACGCTCATCTCCGGCTTGTAACACTTGTATCGGTAATGATAACTTCGCTAAATCGAGAAATAGCTTATCGGTGGTGTTTATGGCTTGAGCTAGCCAATGAAATGTCACCCCACCCAGTTTTAATTCTGGCTGCTGCTGATATAGAGCGCGAAAGCGCTGAAAACGCTCCGGTGAATGCATTAAACGGTTTTCAGCAAAGGGATTGTGATTGTTATCGCTTTGTCCGAAAAAATACCATGGCGTCTCAGACAGCCAAGTGTTTAATCTGCTGCCAATGTTTAATAGTGATTTTGCAAGCCACTTAGGTATGTCATCACTTTTAATGGCGATCATCGGCGAAGTCAAACTTAATGCTTTGATCTGGTTTGGATAAAGTTGCAGATACCTTAACGCAATAGCGCCGCCCATGGAATGGGCAAGCATAAAAGCGCCTTGCTGGTGCTGCGGGTATTGCGTTGGTAAAACCTGGTTAAGTAATTGCTGCAAGTCTTGTGCGTAATGATCAAATTCTTCGACATAACCTTGTAAGCGGTTGGCGGTCAATCGCGTTGACAGCCCTTGGCCACGATGGTCGATAATCACACTATCATAACCTTGGTTGTCTAAATCAAAGGCTAGCTCTTGGTACTTTAGGTAACTTTCAGAGCGGCCGGGCACAATCACTATGTATGGCTTGTCCGGTCGGGTAAAGTTCGCTGCATAGGCAATGGTTATATTATCCTTTGTATTGAACGATGCTTGCTGAACCGATTGCCAAAACAGCTCAATAGCTGTGGCCTTTTCTACGGTAAGTGCACGCTTACTTACTTCACTTGTGGCGTGTGTCATTGCTGATATCCCTGATAAGAGCCAAAAAAGTAAAACAAGTAGAGAAATTTGTTTATTATTCATGGTGGCTATTTTTGCTGATATTTAAGGGTAATTCAATAGTCACCGTCAAACCTTGTTGACGATTATTTTTTGCACTGATACGGCCATGATGGGCCACAATGGCTTGTTTTGCTATTGCTAAGCCTAAACCTGTGCCGCCTGTATCCCGATCACGCGCTTGAGCCACGCGATAGAAGGGGTCAAATAACTTAGCTAAGTCATCGGCCGGCACGCCAGTACCATTATCAATGATATTAATGGTTAAATGCTCGTTGGTTTTGAGTAACTGCACCTCAAGTTGCCCCTGCTTAGGGCTATATTTTATCGCATTGAGTAAAATATTACTGATGGCACTGGCTAATAAGTTGGCATCGGCTTGGAGCAAGGTAGTGCTATCACTGTTAAAGTTAATGGTGATGGCTTTTTCGTCGGCAATATATTGGGCATCTTCAATGCAAAGACTTAAGAGTTGCTCAAGGTTAACGGTCATCAACTCCATGTGACTGATGGTGTTCTCCAGCCGTGATAATGATAAGACATTGGCAATCATCTCATCGAGGCGGGCGACTTCAAGTTCGCAGCGCTGTAAATGTTTGTGTAGTACGGACTGACTAATATTGGCTTGTTGAGCTAACCCGAGTGCGATTTGTAACCGTGTCATCGGTGAGCGCAGTTCATGAGAAACGTCAGCCATCAGCCTTTGATGTGAGGTGATATTATGCTCTAATTTTTCCGCCATAGCGTTAAAGCTTGCCGCACATGCACCGATTTCATCATTGCGTTGAGCGATTAATGGTAGCCGAGCACTAAGATCGCCATTACCAAATCGTGCGGCAGCTTTTTGCATTGCAATCAGTGGCTTAGTTAATGAACGACTGAGAAACCAAAGCAACAAAGCGCTGATAATAACGGCAATAGTCAAACGCAACCAAACTGGAACTAGATGAATAAGATTATTTAAATGCCCTTTGCGATCTCGACTAGCAAGAAATAATTGGTATCGGGAGCCGGCAATATCAATAACGCGTGGTCCGGTCAAACGATAAAATTTAAACTTTATTGTCGTTAAGCTCTCTAGCTTATTCTCGCTGAGAAACTGCTGTAAATTGGCCAATTGCCACTTTTCTGACCAGAACACTTCATTAGTTGCGTTGTGTTTTAACAGGATCTCTCGGCCGTTACGGTTCGGTAAATATGCCAATATAGCTTGCGGTGTTTTGGCCGGCAGGCTTTGCAGTTTTTGTGCAATGCGCTCGATTCTCGCGGTATCACCTCTATGGGTTGGGATGATGACACTTTGGCTGCTAAATTGTTCCGATAGCAACTTTGAGATGCCTATGGTTAGGGCTAGGATCAACCAAAAACAAATAAATAGCTTCACACCAATGGCAGAAAACTTACGGGTAATTGTCAACATTAACTGGCCTCTCCTGCCAAGAATATATAGCCCGCACCGCGAATGGTTTTGACTTTATCACTTGGGCTAAAGGGTAATAGTTTGCGCCTGATATTACTGACATGCATATCAATACTACGATCAAAAGCGCTGAGTTTTCGCTTTAATACCCGCTCAGATAAATCCTCTTTACTGACAATTTCACCAGAGCTTGACATTAAATAGGCCAAAATTTGGTACTCAGTGCCGGTAAGCTCGATAACCTGATCATGACAGCTAACTTGGCGAGTGGCATGGTTTAGCACCACATCATTGACACTGAGTAAGCTGCTTTTCGCTTTACTATGGTTGACGATATCTATGCGGCGTAGAATTGCCTTGATACGGGCGAGTAACTCACGGTGTTGGAAGGGCTTAGGTAAATAGTCGTCAGCGCCGAGCTCCAAACCTAATATTCTATCAGCGTTATCGCCCTTAGCCGTCAGCATTAATATCGGGGTTTTGTGATTACCCCCTAGCGCTTTTAAGACCTCAAAACCGGTTAACCCCGGCATCATGACATCTAACAAAATTAACGAAATATTATCATCAAATGCCTTTGCTAAGCCGGATATGCCATCGTGACAAGAGACTAATTCAAACCCTTCTGTGCCGAGGTAGTCAGCTAATAGCTCCGCGAGCTCTTTATCGTCATCAATTAATAGCAGTTTATGTTTTTTCATGGTGGCTCTCGCTAGCGGGCTATTGTTCGCCACTATCATAACGTATAACTTTATGGGCATTGACTATCTTTACATAACCTTTACTTAGCTTTGCGTTTCCTTGCGCTGGAAAAATTATACTTGAGGCTGTTATACCAAGTTGATTAATTTAATTGAGGAAGAAACGGATGAAAGCTAAAAAACTATATACATTAATAAAGTCCTATGCAGTGATAAGTATGCTGGTGTTAATTGTCACGAGTGTTAGCGTTAATGCGATGGGGCAAAAGCATGAATACCATAACGACAAGCACCAACAAGTACAGGGCAGCGACCAACAACAGCTGAAAATGAAAAAGCGTTTTCATCGCTTAGCGAAAAAACTCGCTTTAAGTGAGAAGCAACGCGATGAAATAAAACCATTATTCGCTCATATGCAAGCAGAGCGACAGGCACAAAAAGGCGCGTTATCTGGCTTTAAAGCACAGATGCAAACGTTAGTGCAAGCGAGTGAATTTGATGAAAGCGAGTTTGACGCTATTTATGCAGAGTTTCAGCCAAATTTTCAAGGTATTGCGATGGCAAAGGCAAAAATGCATCATGCTGTGATGCAAGTGTTAACGCCAGAGCAACAGCAGAAATATTTAAAAATGCGGATGAAGCGCTAAGTTGAGTTAAGTTTAGCTGAGGAGGCTAAAGGAGAATATTTTTGACATTTTGCTTTCTACCGTACGGCCATCTTTCTGGGCAGGTAGAAAGCGCCATTTTTCCATGGCGTTGCGAATAGTTTTACGGAAGTAACTCACTTTACTCTTAGACTCGAACTGAATGTCTTTGACTAAGCCGTTTTTATCTATGGTAAATTCAACCATAATTTCTAACTCTATTCCTTTTCTTTTAGCTGAGGAAGGGTACTTAGGTTCAACTGAATGTATTAGTTTTGCAGTGATATTTGTGGCTTGAAGCTTGGAATATTCAACGGCGCTATTATCGACTTTGCCTTGACTAAATTTACTTGTACGATATTTAATTTTGTTAAAAGACCGCTGCTGATTGTTAATGCCATAATGCGTTTTACTTAACGCGGCAATTTGAGCATCAGTAGATACCTCTGGTTCATTTAAGAGTGCCGCGAGTTGCTGGGAATAATGATTTGTTTTTCTGGTCGCATTTTTGGAGTCAGTGCGCTCAAAGGCCAATTCAGAAATGGATTTAGTTTTAGTGGTATCAAGGCTTTGGTTAACTTGTGTTCGAGTTGTTGAGGCTACATGGTGTTGTGCAACTGTGATTGTTTTGTTTAAACTTTTTCGAACAATGGGTAGCTCGTTATAATAGGAGCTAACGGCATTGCCACCAATAGGAGTATGGGGTTCTAATGGAACTTTTACTTTACTCGTACGATCTTGTTTTATGTTACTTTGACTTATAACTGTGTTTTTTTCGGCTTCGTTTTCATTGCTCATATTTGAATTATCAATAGCTAATAATTGACTGGCAAGTGAAGTATTAGTTTTTATGCGTTCAAATATTAAGGGTGCATACGCTATTGGACTTGTGTTTAGCTCTCTTGCTGAGTGCTGAATTGAAATGCTACCAGATTGCAAATCAATCACCGGTAATGTTAGTGAATGTTTAGAAAAGATAAAAATAATAGTGATTAATATTGTTAAAGAGGCTAACCACTTACCTGAATCTGTGGTTTTTGTACAGTGCTGTTGCTGATCTAATAGTCGGACAACCCGTTGTTTCAAGTCACCGCCAGAAGCGGCCATAGCCATACTTGGTATGGTATGTTGGCGCTGCTTTTGACACAAAGATGCAGTATCGGCCAGCGTATGTGCGTAGGCTAGTGAACAACCACTGTGCTGTACAGCAATATCGTCGCTACAATACTCTCTTTCATTGCGCATTTGTTTTGAAACCCAACGCACCGCAGGGTGAAAAAACAGTAAAATTTCAACTAGAGTTTGTAAAAAATTAACTAAGTAATCATGGCGTCTAATATGGGCTAATTCATGTAGCAGTAGCATGTCTAGCTGTTGCGGCGATAAGCCGGTTAGCATACTAAATGGCAGCAGTACTACCGGCTTTAGCCACCCAATAGCCATAGGTACATTGGTTTTGTTAGTCAGTAACAAAACGACTTTCTTTGACAGCCCAACCTTGATTATTAGCGCATCAAAACGTGTTTGCAGGGCAAGATCAGCGGCAGTACAGCCTTGCATTGGCAATCTATTAACATTGTATAGCTCTATGACTAACTTCAGCGCAAGTGTGCAAACAATAGCAAGCCAAACTATAGCTAACACAGGTAAATACTCTAGCCACTCCATATACCAAGCATTAGAGGGGAATTGTTCGAGATAAAAACTTTGATCAAGCAGAGGTAAGGCATGGATAAAGTTTGTCGCTTGACGGTATTCAACGTCATAAACAATAAAAAATGTAATAGCGGGTAAAATCAGATTGGCTAGCATGGCCATGGAGCTTAAGGCATAGCGTAATTGAGGTTTTTGTTGAGAAATAAATGCTAGCAAGGCTTTTAATAGCAGCGCGACTAAAACCCCCTGCCACAAAAAATGGATAAGGGTTATGGCTAAACCAGCTAATAACGGACTATTTATTAAGCTTTCTTGCATCATTAATTATTTCAATTACCGTCTGAGTCTTAGTTAGTTAAGACTGTTGCTCTAGCTCATTGAGTAACTTTCTTATATCCTCAATTTCTTCTTTACTGGTTGAGTTATCTAACGCTCGCATCACTAACTTAGAGGTGGAGCCGCCAAAGGCTTTTAAGATTAAATCTTTTAATAAAGACGATTGGGTAACCATTTCACTATTTGCTGGCGCATAAACATGCGCTCGATTACTTTCATCGCGAATAACAAGGGCTTTTTCGTGCATTATTTGTAAAATTTTCAGTACTGTAGTATAGCCGGTCTTTTGAGTTTGGCTAACTGTTTCGTGAATTTGTCGAACCGTAGCTGGTCCCATTCTCCAAAGAATATTAAGCAACGTCAGCTCTGCCTCGGTAGGCTTAATATCTGATTTATCTCGTAACATTGAGATTCCTTTAGGCAAATTTGTTTAGCATTATTTTTATACGAATAAACTCGTATCTTATTTTCCCTATCCTAGCTTGCGATGAATAAATGAGCAATAGCAATTACCAAATTGTTTTAATTAAATGTTAATAAAAATGTAAAAAACTAACATATTTAACAGTTTACACTGGATAGGTTAGGGTCTTTAGCGTCTGGCGTGACTGCTTAGGGAAGTTGGTGAAAATACCGTCTACCTGATAGTGCAGGCATTGTTGTATTTGTTCAGGGTGGTCTACGGTATACACCCAAACTCGTAGACCTCGGCGATGGGCATCGTTAATAATTTCTGGATTAAGGCAGTCTATAGATAGGTTGAGCATTTTAACCTTTAACGGTTGACAAAACTCGGCGTAATCAAGCGGACAACAAGCGATAAGTGCTGCGGTGCTTATCTCAGGTAAGCGCTCTGCCACTGGCCTAAGTGCATGATGGTTAAAGGAAGAGATAATAATTTTTTGATAGCTGATCAGGTTATCCTGCACTGCTTGCTGCAGTAGCTCTGTCAACTTGTCCATCTCAAAGAGCAGTTGGGCGCCTTGGGCCGCAGACTTTAATTCTATATTGATCAGGCATTGCTTTTTGATGCAGCTTAAGGCTTGCTTTAACGTACAAAGCGAGTAGCTCGCTTTAGCGGAGGCGCTGGTAAGTTCAGCGAGTGATAATTGATTAAAATGGACTTTTTTATTGTCCTTATCCAGGTAGCTGTCATGCAGAAGGATAAACTCACCACTGGCTTGATGAAATTGCACATCAAACTCAATACCATCACAGCCTTGTAATATCGCTTGCTCGAATGCCAGTAGTGAATTTTCAGGAAATTCACCGCTGGCACCTCTATGGGCAATTATTTGCACGGATTATTAGCACCCGTGCAAGACAACAAAGTCATAGCGTAACGGCTAGCCATTTTCTGCTGCCTTCACTAAGTCGGCATAATGCTCACCTAGACGAGTGACGGTTTCAGATCCCGCTTGTTGATTAAACTGCACCATATTAGGGGCGAAGGTGGTCACCACGGTAGAGCCGAGCTTAAATCGTCCCATTTCCGCGCCTTTTTCAAGCGTTATTGCCGCCGTGCCGCTTGCCGGGTAGTGCCAGCGAAATACAACTTTGCCAGCCGGTGGTGTTATGGTGCCAGCCCAAACAGTTTCAATACTGGCAACGATAGTCGCGCCAACGAGCACCATGGCCATTGGGCCATGGTCAGTATCAAAAATGGTTACCACTCGTTCATTTCGGGCAAACAAATTAGGCACATTATTGGCGGTTAAGGGGTTCACTGAAAATAAATCGCCAGGAACATAAATCATTTCACGTAAGGTACCTGTCATTGGCATATGGATACGATGATAGTCTTTTGGCGCTAGGTAAATACATGAAAATTCACCGTCTTGAAAAGGCGCTGCGGTGTTTTTATCGCCACCGAGTAAAGTTTCCAAGCTGTAGTTGAAGCCTTTTGCTTGAATAAGTTGCCCTTGTGCGATTGGACCTTGTTGACTAATAGCGCCGTCGACTGGGTAGCAAATGGTGTTGGGGTCTTGCAAAATAGTGCGCGCGCCGTCTTCAAGCTCACGAGTGAAAAAGTCGTTAAAAGTCTTAAAATCAGTAGCGTTTTTTAATTTAGCTTCTGCCATATTGATATCGTAGGCTTTGATGAAATAGCTGATGGCCTTAGTTGTCAACCAACCGGCTTCGGCGGCGGCAAATTTACCAACCAGTCGTGAAATGCCATGTTTTGGCATTAAGTATTGTAGGGCGATTTTCAATTTATTCACTAACACTGTTGTTCCTTAATTTTGCTAATTACTGTTTTAATCATTAAAGCGCGAGGTTAAGGTGTTATCCCCTAAGCTGGCTAATATTTTTTGGAAACTGGCTAAGCGCTCAGGGTAAATTTTGCCGGCTGCTTGCGCGGCAATTAACGCACATCCCGGATCGTTTTGGTGCTTGCAATCGCGAAATTTACAAGTACCTAAGTAAGGTTCAAACTCGATAAAACCGTTACTGACTTGCTCAGGAGATAGGTGCCAGAGACCAAATTCGCGTATACCAGGCGAGTCAATCAGATCGCCGCCTTGTTCAAAATGGTATAAGCGAGCGACAGTGGTCGTGTGCTGCCCGAGGCCAGAATTTTCGGAGACTATTTTAGTGACCACGCCTAATTCAGGCATTAAGGTATTGGTTAGGGTCGATTTACCAACGCCAGATTGGCCAACAAAAATACTGGTGTGCTGGCTCAGCTGTAATTTTAACTCGGCAATACCTTCACCAGTTTCGTTACTGACATAAGTCACCTGATAGCCAATATGACGATATATATTCAGTTGTTTTTCGATGATTTCACGATTGCTATCATCAAGTAAATCAACTTTATTGAGCAAGATAACCGGTGTAATACCCGTTTGTTCGGCGGCAACTAAGTAACGATCAATAATGTCGGCATTAAAAGCCGGTAAAACTGATGAAACAATCAGTATTTGACTGATATTGGCGGCAATAGGCTTAACACCGTCATAAACATCAGGGCGACTGAGCACAGACGCACGTTCGTGTACGGCTTCTATGACACCAGAAATACTGTGTTGGGTTGCTTTACCTTTGCGCCAAAGTACCTTATCACCGCAGACCAAAGAGGCAATACTGCGACGTAAATTACAGCGAAATATTTCGCCATCGCTGCTTTCGACATCAGCATGTTGGCCAAAGCGACTGATCACAATACCATTTTCGGCGGCGCCGAGTTCGTCATCTTGCCACTGTACTTTTTCAGTTGATTTACGTAACTTTTTACTTTGGTTCGCTTTGATCTGGCGCGCTTGACCTTTAGTTAATTTTTTGGCTTTAGCCACAAGTTATTCTCATTTTATCTTAATTTCGCAGGGGTAATTTAATCGCTTAACGGCTTTATGAACCTGCAGTGTTTATTGCAAACATTCGCCGATAGTAAGGGCTAAAATGTAAGAGTCGCGGGCTCAGGGTCATCGAAAAGTCACTTTTGTCGCCGCACATTCTCAGGCATTATATACCCAAGTAGCGTTTAAATGCATGCGCAATCGTGCCTTTTAGCGGCACACACTTACAAGTTTATCTGCTAATATAGAGTCATTTGAACAAGAGTAATTAACCTAGGAATAATAATGAGCGCTAACGACAGCAACTTAATTTGGTTAGATTTAGAAATGACCGGCCTTGAACCGAGTACTGATGTTATCTTAGAAATTGCCACAATTGTTACCGATAGTCAGCTAAATATTTTAGCGGAAGGTCCGGTGTTTGCTATTCATCAAAGTGATGAAGTGTTAAATAATATGAGCCAATGGTGCATTGAACATCATGGCCAATCGGGACTGACACAAAGATGTCGAGAAAGTAGCACAAGTTTAGCGCAAGCCAGCACGGAAACCTTAGTGTTTTTACAGCAATATGTTGCTAAGGGGAAGTCGCCAATGTGTGGTAATAGCATCGGGCAAGACCGACGTTTTATTAATAAGTACATGCCGGAGTTTGAAGATTATTTTCATTATCGCAATTTGGATGTGAGCACGGTGAAAGAGTTAGCAAGAAGGTGGAAGCCAGAGGTTTTAGATAGTGTCGTTAAAACCGGGGCACATTTAGCTTTGGATGATATTCGTGAATCGATTGCAGAATTGAAAATTTACCAGCAACATTTTTTTAAGCTGTAAACTTAGCTAGATTAAACCAATAATGAGACGCTGCGGCGTCTTTTTTTGCAAAAACACTTGCAGGTCTGACCAGTATAATCAACAATCAGTTATCATTTTTGTAAAACATGGGTAAAGGGTATTTATGTCTAATCGCTTTAGTCGGGTCGTTAAAAGAATTAAAAAGTTACCGAAATTCAGTCATTCGTTTTTGTTAACAAAACTGTTTTGCTCGCAAGTTAAATACGCCGGTACTTCTAAGCTTATTATCCTTGATATCGAGTCGCAGCAAGTTAAGTTACTGATGAAAAACCGTAAAAAAGTACAAAATCATATTGGCGGAGTACATGCCATTGCCGCAGCTTTACTGGCTGAGTCTGCCACTGGCATTGTTTTTGGCATGAACTTGCCTGATCGCTGCCTGCCATTATTAAAGTCAATGACCATTAACTACCAGCGCAGAATGCAAGGTGACTTAACTGCCATTGCCAGCATTTCTGAGCAGCAAATAGCGTTATTGGCACAAGACAAAGGTGAAGTGAAGATTACAGTGACGATTACCGATGAGTCAGGTCAACAACCTATCGAATGTCTAATGACTTGGGCATGGGTGACTAAAAAACCGAAAAGCGGTGCTTAGCCCATTAAAGCGCAGTAATAACGATTACTCACTATGTGCCTTTGCTAGTTTTGATGGCGTAAAGTTGACGGTTTTGTACTGCTATTTATAGGAATAACCTGGACGTAATCGACGTTTATCTAGTGAGTTTCCTTAAGATATATGGCATAGAAAATTACCCTTATAGTTGATTAAACGTTGCTTATTAAAGCTAAATCCATAGACTGTTATATATGCAATTAATCTGAAAATATTAACAACTGACATTTTGCGGTGGTTTACTAGCTTAAATTAGCCATTATGCATATGTATTTGACTTACTAGGATGTTACTTCGTTCATGGATTCAACACTGCCGCTATATCGTCAGCTCTCAAGCCGATTTTTCTTATTAATCATAAGTTTTTTCTTGCTGTGTTTGGTCGCATTGACGTTGTACTTTCAAGCTCAACAAGCTTTAACTGTCGTTAAATATCAACAAATGCCGGCGATTGCAGCATATCAACAACGTCAACATCTCCTGAGCAAAAATGACCGTTTGCTCAGTGAAATAATCAACAGTCGGTTTGCTGAGCAATTTGATAATTATTATCAAAGCTTGCAAGAGAACTTAGCCACCCTTGGCTCACTAAGTCAAAACAATAGACGGTTACTCGAGCGCTTAACGCAGCAATTACAAGTGCAAGCGGAAAATGTCGCACGTTTGAGCGAGAGTAGCCGGCGCAATATCCAGCTAAAAGATAATGTTATTATACAGTTGACCTTAGTTGCTGATAGCTTATCCACTTTAATCACCAAGCAAGTAGCGCAACAAAATGACTTGTATCGTCAGATCACTCAAGGAAAATTAGCCGATCGGACCAGAGCAGAACGAGCCAAAGCACTCAGTGACCTGATAAATCGCTTAACTGATAACCGACAATTTAATCAAGCCTTAATGGTGACTCTAGTCTTGTTCTCGCAACTGGACTTACAATTTGACGCCGTCGAATTTGACTATATTCAGCAGCAAATGCAGCAAGAGATAAGCCATTGGTTGGCTAGTGCTTCCAATGGTGTCGATAAAAATGACAGTACCCGCGCGCTATTTGAACAAACGCGCGTGCTAAATGCTTTGCTGTTTAGCGAGCAAAAAACCTTCGCCAAGTGGCGAGACCAATTACACAGGGCCAATGATTTTCAAGCTGAGCTGAGCAGGCAAAAAGCTGAACTGATGCCGCTGCTTGATAAAGCACTTGTCATGCAACCTCTCAAGTCGTCAACTATTGAACAGCAGCTTATCAATGTCTTGGCAAAGGTTAATATTAAACTACAGCCAAGCCATACAATCTGGCTAGTTATCGGTCTTTTTTTGGTGCTCAGTATTATTTTTACCACTGTACTTTTCAGTATTCGGCGAAAAATTCAAGACTTTGGCATACAAAGTCTGAAAGTTGTCGACGAGTTGGTGCTCAAAGGATCGGTTTTTACCGCAATACCAGGAGTTGAGATAAGCGCAATTATCAAATCGATCAACAAGTTGTCTCGTCCTGAACATAGTGAGGCTGATTTTAAGCAACAGCAGCAACAGCAGCAAAAGCAAGTGGAGGTTATGTCTCGCCATAGTGGCCATGTTTTTTGGCGGTTACCGGTGCGGTCAAAACAAAAGCAGCAAAAGTTGTACAGCTTATTAGGTGTGAAGTTTAACCATCAGCATTGGCGGCAGTGTTTTAGCCGAAGTGATGTTCGGGCTATTTTATCGCTTGCCAGACACGCTAAAAAGCACCAAAGCATTGAAAAAATCACCTTGATCAGCAACCAAGAAAAAGCCATTTTTTTAACGATTGAATATATCGATGGTGCCTGGTACGGTAGTTTAGCTAATGCCGAAGAATACCGTACCCTGCAAGATAAAAACAATCAGTTACAACAACAACTTAAGCAGCAAAATCAAGCCGATAAACTTGCGATAATTGCCAGTAGTAAAGAAGCCACAACTTTGGCTAGTAGCGCTATGTTACAGCGGCAAATATATTCGTTAGGTAAAGGAAATGAGCAACTGGCTTATCAGCAATTAAGAAAAATTTTGCGCTGGAGTGAACAGCAAAAAATTTGCGCGCTCTTGCGTCGTGATGATTTTATTTTGACCTTATCGACGGTAAAATTTGCTAATGAAATGCATACAGCATTAGTTAATGAGAGCTGTCATCAAGCACATAACAATAATGTTATTTATCTCAATATGGCGCCTAATTTAGCAAGTTTTGTTACGCTCGAAAGTGAATTATTTCAGGCCATGATCACTACCATATGTCAAAAAATACTGACTGGGCAGCGTGGTGTTGAACTAGCGGTTGATGCGCAAGTGATTGGCGTAAATAGCGCGCAACAAATTGTTAAAATGAGTTTTCAGCTTAATAAATCGTCCAATCTTCAGAGCTTATCTCAAGTGCTCGATGAATTAGCTAGCGATGCTGATAACGCGACTGAATTTGCTAATAGCGGCGATAATTATTTACACGACTTGCAGTTGGTTTTTAATGTGAGCAATAAAGTCAGTCAGCAACTAGTGTCAGTTGGAAAGTTTTCTTTTAACTTGCCGTTGGCCGTAGCACAAGCGTTAAATAACACAAAAAATAGTCAGCCAGGCAAGTTAGCAAAACGCACACTGTTGGTGATTGCAACAGAAAAAAGTAGCCGACAACGCATTTGCCATCACTTAGCATCGAGTAAAGCTGTGGTGGAAACCATGCAAGACTTAACATTATTTAATCGCCAAATCAGCATAAAATACCTAACAGACAATCGTGTCGACGTTATTATTATATCACCAGAAGTGTATTGTTCAGATTATGATTTAATCACTCAGCACTTAGCTAGTTTGCCGGTTAATTTGCAGCCTAAAATTTTAGTTATCCAACCATTTTACGGCGCTGCTTTGCAACGAACTGGCTTGTTTTCTACCAGTAATTTACCCTGGTTTAGCGATGAATTAATTACTAGCATTGACCTATTGCTAACCAGTGACGATAAAATGAATTTATTGGTTGAGCCGGAAATATTTTCGCCACATCAATTTGCTGTGACCCAGGTCGAAGTTTTACTCTGTGTTGCAGAGCCGAGCAAAAATCAAGTCTTGCTTAGGATACTGCAATGGCTTGGCCTACAAGTTAGCGTTGTTAGTCAGCAAGAGAGTCTTGACCGTCACTGGCAGTCTGGACGTTACTTAGTGGTTATTAGCGAGTTTTTGCCGCTTAAACTCGAGCTAACAGCTTCATTAGCCAGTGTGCGTGGCGTTTTTGCTCTAACAGGTAATGAGCCGCACCAGCAAGATCCTTTCAATAAAATTATCTTGCCAACATCATGGCGTAGCGGCTATTTAGTGCCGGTACTGGATATTCAAAAATTAACCGAACAATTATCTCCTTGGTTAAAACCTGCTCGCAGCGCTAGTCAGTCTTATAGAGACTCGATCTCGCAACAGCCGACGATTAAAGTTCAAGATAATGATGAGAGTGCCGAATATGATTTGGGTGATATTAGTGAAATTGAACAGGCACTCGATGTTAACCTGAGCGCTGAGCAACATCATCAAGTGCCTGAACAGGCATTTGATTTAGCTAAGTTTGCTGGCAACCAAGGCTCAGCTGAGTTAGCTGCTGTTATGTTAGATGAGTATTTGGCAGATATAGAGGTAAACGTACTCGCATTAGAGCACTCGGTACAGCAACAGGAGTATCGCCGGGCTTTAACGGTGTTAAAATCCTTGATTGTGCTAATAAAAGTGATTTCCGCGGTACCTTTATTGAATCAATGTTGGCAGTTAAGCGCATTGTTAGAGCAGCAAAGTGGCAGTAAGGAAATATCGCAACGACAAAAAGAACAATTGCAACAGCAGCTAAATCACCTCAAACTATGTCACAAGCAGTTAACTGAATTTGCAGAATTAATATGAGTGTGCGATACCAGCAAGTAACCGACCAGGGTGAAGAAGTAGCCAGTCCTTGTGTGCGTAATTGTTGTTTAAATGAGGTAGATATTTGCCTTGGCTGTTTTCGTCACCTCGATGAAATTATGGCGTGGCAGAAACTCAATGGCGCGGCTAAAAAAGATGTCCTGCGGCTATGTCAACAGCGGCAGCAGCAACAAAAAAATTTAACGTAGAATGAAAAATATCAACAAGGCCGATAATGGAAGCTGCTGAAAAAAATACCTTAGCGCAATTAGATAAACTCAATGTTTTGATCATTGATGATAACTTGTTGGTGCATAATATTTTAAAAGAAAGCTTATTTGCACTTGGCATTAAAGAAGTGCGTTGTGCAGAAAATGCTTATTATGGCCTTAGGCTGTGTGATGAAATGCATTTTCATGTTGTTATTTGTGCTTTTAATGTGAAAAGTGACAAAGATGGCTTTCATTTATTAGAAGAACTGAAATTTAAAGGGAAAGTAAATAAGACCACGATATTAATTTTTCTCAGTACAGATACTGACGAATCCTTAGTGAATTCAATTATTGAATTACAGCCTGATGACTTTTGGACTAAGCCGTTAGCGATAAAAAAAGTACAAACACGTTTTACGTCAACATTAAAAGTCAAACAGGTACTTTTTAATATTAACAGTGCAATAGACAAAAAAGCCTACGCTAAAGCCATCTATTTTGCCGATCGTCATCTAATCAATGAAAAATTAGCCCCCTATCATCCCAATATAAACCGTATCAAAGGTGAGTCACTTCTGGCCTTACGTGAGTTTGAAACAGCAGAAGCTTTCTATCGTAAACTATTAAAACAGTATCAATATTCGTGGGTTTATTTGGGTTATGCGAAAGCCTTGTTAAAGCAAGGGCGCTTAGATGAAATTAGCGAACTGTTAAAAACCTTGACCAATAAGCCGGACACACGTTTTGGTGCTCACGATATGATGGCGCAGTACTTCATCGAGCAGGAGCAATACCAAAAAGCCTATGAAGAAATAAAAAAAGCGATGGTGTTGGCGCCGAGAAATATTGAACGCAATAAAAAATCATGGGATCTCGCTCGTTTAACGCACGATCATAAAGGACAATATTTGGCAACGCGTAATATCGCGCAACAAGCGAAAAATTCTATGCATGATTCACCAGAACTTTTGCTTAATGTTATTAGGGCGGGTATCGACTTTGCTGGTGCCACGCCAGATGAAAGTGCGAATGCAATTTTACAACAAACCGACCGTTATATTGCGCAACTGGAGAGTAATAATCAAGATGCCGATTTGTTTAAACAGCAAATACTGGTGGTAAAAGCTAGATTGCATAATGTGCGTAATGAGCCTGAAAAAGCGACTAAGATGGTTGAAAACCATATGTCGCTGAAGCCTTCTGCGAAGTTAGAAGATAATTTAGATAGAGTGAAAGTACTACATGAATTGGGTATGCGTGAAGATGCGCTACATTTGCTTGCCGCTATTCGTCATCAAATAGCCGGTGATTCGTTAAATAGTCAAGTTGTTAGGCGTTATATTGCCCAAGAGACCCAACAACGGGAAGAAATACATTTTACCGCCAAAGAGCTTAACACCATGGCGATCGAACACTTTCATAAAAATCGTTTGTTACCCGCCCTAGATGCCATAGAACAAGCATTAACACTCAGTCCAGCCAATGTGAAATTAATGTTCAGTCAATTGAAAATACTGATCAAAATTAAGCAGGACGAGCTTGATAACCAAGACCATGTTCAGCTTGCCGATGAAATTATCGCTAAGCTTGGCAGCTTAAAACTGAGCGAAAATAGTGTCAAGGCTTTAGCTGAATTAGTACTAAAATGGCAGCAGTTAAACGAGTTAACCTGAGTTGGTCTGATGGTTAGCCCTTAGCTTACGCATCGCGAGGCATACCTTTTTCAACCGAGCGAATGAGTCGTGCGGTTAAGCGTAAGTTTTTATCTTCAGCTAAGGCTTGTTGCTTTAAGTGTTGTTGTGCTAACGCCCATTCTATATGTTCAATAACCATTGGAGTTGCGTGCGGGATTTTATCAGTTAATGCCGCGACGTTAACAGCTGAAAAGTCAGCGTTACCGAGCGCAACGGCGATATTGCGTTGCCAGCATTGAAAGCCAATACGGCGAATAGGGGAGCCTTCAGTTTTGTTTAAAAATGTTGCTTCGTCCCACGAAAATAGCGTTAACAAGGTAATATTGTCTAAGTTCTGCCGAGGTTTAAAGTCATCTTCACTGCCAAGTTTGGCAAACTTATTCCACGGGCAAATTAATTGGCAGTCATCACAGCCATAAATCCTGTTACCAATTAACGGTCGAAACTCAACGGGGATAGCATCGCGCAACTCGATAGTCAGATAGGAAATACAGCGCCTGGCATCGACCACATAAGGTTCAACAATGGCTTGAGTTGGGCAAATTTTGATACAGGCGACACAACTGCCGCAGTCGTTTGCTACTTTGTTATCGGTCAGTAAAGGAATATCGACTAAAAGTTCGCCAAGAAAAAACCACGAGCCCGCTTGCTTATTAATAAGTAGTGAGTGTTTACCAACCCAGCCTAAGCCGGCTTTCTCAGCCAGAGGTCTTTCTAGGATAGGCGCGGAATCAACAAAAGGGCGGTAGTTAAAGTTTTCACAATGGGCTTGTATTTTTTCGCCTAATTGCTTCAGGCGTTTGCGCATTAATTTGTGATAATCCCTGCCCAGGGCATAACGGCTAATATAGGCGTGATCTTTATTCTTTAAAATACGGGCAAATTTAGCGTCGGTAGGCAAATAATCCATGCGGACACTGATGACGTTGAGGGTACCTGCCACCAGCTCCTTGGCCCTTGCACGCATTAAGCCATGACGGGCCATATAGTCCATATTGCCATGATAGTTATTTTCTAACCACCGGGTTAATGCTGCTTCATGCTCAGATAAGTCAACATCGCTGATACCCACTTGCGAAAAGCCGAGTTCTTGCCCCCAAAGCTTGATTTTTTCTCTTAAATATTGATAGTTAATAGCAGGTGTAGTCATGGTAGCCGAATGTTCAACGATAAAGGTGGTATTGCAAGTGTCGACAAGTTTAACACACCAAGCCTATAAGGTTAATCAACTACAACGCTATGAAGCTGATGCAGCGCAAGCGATAGGTATTAATTTATTACAACTGATGCAGCGCGCTGGCGCGGCGGTTTTCAACCAAATACAACAGAATTTTCCAACAGCCAATAAGCTATTGATTGTTTGTGGCAAGGGCAACAATGGCGGTGATGGTTACGTTATCGCACAATTGGCGCAGCAAGCGGGCATGACAGTCACCGTATTAATCAATGCCAAACGCGAGGCGATAATCGGTGATGCCAAATATACGCTGGACTTACTGGCAACAACCTCGGTAAAAATTGACTTTTGCCATCATGCGCAGACTATGCAAGAGGCCGTGGCAACGTTTCAGTGTGATGTTATGGTTGACTGTTTATTCGGCATTGGCTTTCGTGGTGTATTAGCGCCACCATTGGTGCAATTAATTACCGAGATAAATAGCAAACCTTGTTCGCGGGTATCGGTGGATGTGCCATCAGGACTGAATGCGGATTGTGGCACGGTATCCACTGTGGCGATAAAAGCGCATTTAACCGTGACCTTAATCGCTTACAAGCAAGGCTTGTTGACCGGACAAGCGGGCAATTATGTTGGCAACTTACAACTTGAAACCTTAGGGGTTAATCAGGCCTTAGCGCAGTTAACATCAGCGGCTTGCTTTTGGCAAAATGAGAAAAATTTACCCGTGGCCTTGCAACGAGCAGCTTGTAGCCATAAAGGTGACATTGGCATGCTGTTAGCTGTTGGTGGTTTTCACGCTTACCCCGGTGCTATTTGTCTAGCGGCAGAAGCGGCTTTGCGCTCGGGCGCGTCATTAGTCAGTGTGTGCTGCCATGAAAAATCGCGCATTATTTTGCTGACGCGGCGACCAGAAGTTATGGTGGCGGCTAACTCGGCAGAAACTTTACGAGCATGGTCGGGTATGGAAAAAGCAAAAGTCATTATTCTCGGACCTGGGCTAGGACAAACTGCTTGGTCGCAGGCATTATTTGATTTTGTTATCCGTTGTCCGCAGCCGAAAGTGGTCGATGCCGATGCCTTAAGGTTACTGGCTGCCCATCCGGTAAAAAGTTCGTGTTGGATCTTAACTCCGCATCCAGGTGAGGCTGCAGCCTTGTTAGGGTGTTCAATCGCTGAAATTGCTGCTAACCGGTTTGCCGCGGTGCAGAAAATCGCCCAACAATATGGCGGTATTTGTGTGTTAAAAGGTGCTGGGACCTTGGTCTCTGATGGCAAGACGATTTGGGTTAACAGCACAGGAAATGCCGGTATGGCAAGTGGTGGCATGGGCGATGTTTTAACCGGTATCCTAGGAGCTTTGTTGTTACCAATGGCCGATTTATTCAGTGCCGCACGCTTAGGTGTCTATATTCATGGCCGCGCAGCTGATATTATTGCCAAAAAGCGTGGTCAAATTGGTCTACTCGCCAGTGATTTGTACCCTGAAATTCAGCAGCTAATTAATCGCGAAAGCTATTAATTAGCCCAGAGATGCGATACTTTAGAAGTTATAACAATACGATGAATAATTTTGTGAAAAAACAAACCTTTATATTAGCAGATGAATTGGCCACAATCGCCATAGGTGGACAACTTGCTGATATTGTGAAAACACAGTTAAAACAAGGGATTGTTGTTTTTTTAAATGGAGATCTCGGTGCGGGGAAAACCACGTTAACGCGCGGTTTTGTACAGGGGATGGGGCATGTTGGGCATGTTAAAAGCCCAACCTACACCTTAGTAGAGCCCTATGATTTATCCGATTGGCAAGTGTATCATTTTGACTTGTATCGTTTAGCGGACCCTGAAGAGTTAGAGTATATGGGGATTCGAGACTACTTTAATAGCCGCAGTTGTAGTTTTATAGAGTGGCCGGAAAAAGGTCAAGGTATGCTACCCGCGCCAGATATGATTATCGATTTAGCCTATCATGAGCAACAGCGTCAAATATCACTGCAGGCTAATACCGCGTTAGGTGAACACTTGTTGTCAATGTTAGTGCTGTAATCAACTTGGTATTATTATAGAGGTAAGAAATTACATGCGCTTTGCAAGTACTGCAATACAATTACTGGCTGTGTTACTACTCTGGTTAAGCATAGCGACGACTGTTAGCGCCCGCAATAGCATTGACGGTGTGCGTATTTGGCCTGCGCCTGAAAATACCCGTATCGTTTTCGACCTTAGTCAAAAGCCTGATTTTAAATACTTTTCTTTAAAATCACCGCAACGCTTAGTGATAGATTTTAACAATAGCAAAAACAATGCCGCGTTAATGTCAGCGATTAAAGCCGATCGTCGAGTGAAAAAAATTCGCACTAGTACCCCGAAAGATCAAGGCAGCACGCGTTTAGTGCTTGAGTTAGCTGAGGACTATCGCGTTTCTATTTTTCAGCTAGCGCCTGCCGGCCAATATGGTGATCGACTGGTCATCGATCTTTATGATAAAGAAAGTCAGTCGATTACGACTCAAGATTATAGCCAAGGCAAGCGTGACATAGTTATTGCTATTGTCGCTGGGCATGGTGGCGAAGACCCCGGTTCCATTGGTGCGGCGGGAACCTATGAAAAACGCATCACCTTAGAGATTTCTCAAAAGCTGGCTAATTTAATTAACCGCAAACAGGGCTATAAAGCGGTGATGATCCGCAGTGGTGATTATTATGTCAACCATGATCGTAAAACCGAATTAGCCAGGAAATCTAGGGCTGATCTATTGATTTCTATTCATGCCGATGCATTTACCTCAGCACAGCCAAGTGGTGCTTCCGTGCTCGTACAAGCAACCCGTCGGGCTGACTCAGAATTTACCCGCTGGATAAAAAATAGAGAACGAAATTCTGAATTATTGGGCGGTGCGGGCGAAACCATTAGAAAAACGAAAGATAACAATTTAGCGATAGCCTTAGCTGATATGAAGAAAGAATACACTATGGCTAGCAGCTATGACTTTGCTGAGCAGGTATTAAAACAGCTAAAAAAAGTGACTAAATTACATAAAAAGAAACCTGAGCGTTTAAGTTTAGCAGTATTGAAATCTTCCGATATTCCATCGGTATTAATTGAAACCGGTTTTATTTCTAATCCACAGGAAGAAAGGCGTTTAAACAATGATAGACATCAACAAAAATTAGCCAATGCCATTTATGTTGCCGTCGATGATTATTTTTCGGGTAACCCACCCAGTGGCACCTTAATCGCAGCCACACGGGTTAAAGAGCACAAAATCAGTCGTGGTGAATCACTTTCTGTGGTTGCCCAGCGCTATAAAGTTTCCGTTCGTCAATTAAAATCGGCCAATAACCTCAAATCCAATGTGGTAAGAATTGGCCAAACCTTAAAAATACCACAGGCAGATTAATTTTCGCATGACCATTGCAATATTACCCGCTCGCCTCGCTAATCAAATTGCCGCAGGTGAAGTGGTGGAACGTCCAGCCTCCGTTGTTAAAGAGTTGGTGGAAAATAGTATCGATGCTGGCGCCACTAGCATTAAAATTGATATTGAAAAAGGCGGTGCTAAGCGTATTCGTATTATCGATAATGGCCAGGGCATTGCTAAAGATGAATTAGCGTTAGCGCTGAGTCGACATGCCACTAGTAAAATTAAAAACCTTGATGACCTTGAAGCCATTAGTAGTTTGGGTTTTCGTGGCGAGGCGTTAGCCAGTATCAGTTCGGTGGCGCGTTTAACCTTAACGTCTAAACCAGCAGCGCAAGCGACGGCATGGCAAGCGAGTGCGGAAGGACGTGACATGGCGGTGTCGGTAAAGCCGGCTGCTCACCCTAACGGTACCACGATTGATGTTAGCGACTTATTCTTTAATACCCCCGCTAGACGAAAATTTCTGCGTACTGAAAAAACAGAATTTACGCATATTGAAGAAGTGATCAAGCGCATTGCCTTGGCGCATTTTAATATCAGTTTTGTGCTAACGCATAACCATAAAGTGGTGAAACAATACCGGGTCGCGAACTCAGCAATACAGTGTAGTAAACGCGTGGCACAAGTTTGTGGGCAAAAATTTATTGAGCACGCTATCGAAATTGATTGCCAGCACGATGGACTGCATTTGCATGGCTGGATCGCTGAACCGAGTTTTTATCGTCATCAAAATGATCTTTGCTATAGTTATGTAAATGAGCGCATGATGCGCGATAAGTTGATCAATCATGCCATTCGACAAGCTTATGCCGATTTATTGCCCAGTGATAGTTATCCGGCATTTGTGCTGTTCTTAAAACTCGACTTTCGTGATGTAGATGTTAATGTGCACCCAGCAAAACATGAAGTGCGTTTTCATCAAGGGCGCTATGTTCATGACTTTATTTATTCGGTTTGTAGCCGAGCCTTAAAAAATGAATTAGCGCTCAATGTTGATCACAGTACCGGCGAAATTATCACGCCTGAGCATGCCAGTGACGCCCAAGGTATAGTCCCTGAACAAGAGATAGAGAGCAGTCAAGACAGCAGTTTTGTCACGCCTTTGCGCACCAGTTTTAACCCCCAACAACAACCTAGCGCTGACAGTGCTCTAGTTGCTGAGAATATTGAACCAGGAAGCTCTGTTCGCCATGCTAGGACTAGCGCACAATATTCTTCCGCAAAAATCAGTCCGCAGGCAACAAAAGCGTATAGCGATTTAATGACACCGTTAGCGCTCGATCCACACGTAGCAGAGCCCAAACTTGTGCAAGCAACGCCGAATTCAGCAGCTAGTGCAGCTTCACTCGCAACGCCAACAGCGATAACATCAAGCACCCTTGATGAGCTTACTGAGGAAACAAAAATTTTATATTGGCAAGCGCCGCATTATCTGGTTTTTGTCCAACAACAGACGCTACGTTTATTGTCGGTAAAGAAGTTAGATCTCTGCTTAAAATTGCAAACTATTCAGCAGCGTTGGCATGAAAAGCTTGTTAGTCAGCCGTTATTACTGCCGATAAAAATCACCGTTAGTGAAAAAATAGCAAAATTTGTGCAAATTAATAGTACTCAGCTGCAACACTTAGGTATGGAGATCCGTCAAGTAAATCCCACGACAGTACAAATTCGCCAATTTCCTGCTTTACTGAGAAATAAAGATATAGCCAGTAGTTTTGATAGGTTAATTAGCCAGTTAGCTGTTGAAGAGCGTGATGAGGTACATGCAGAAATTGATTGGCAAATGGCATTTGCGACATTAATGTTAAATGTGGAAAGCAGTCAAACCTATGCATTACAAGTGTGGCGCAATGCGCAAAGCCATTTTAATTGTCAATTTGAGCAGCGACTACGCTTGAATTCTGTTGCGATAGACCTCACATCTTCTATAAATCAGTTAAGGTAAAAATTAGCGGTAATGACTAACGTGGTAAACAACCAACATATAGATGCGAAACAGCCACCGGTTATTTGTTTAATGGGACCGACTGCATCGGGTAAAACTGCTTTAGCGATGGCGCTATATGACGCATTACCTTGTGATATTATCAGTGTTGATTCCGCGTTAGTGTTTAAAGGCATGGATATCGGTACGGCGAAGCCAACAGCTGAAGAATTAGCGGCCTATCCGCATCAGTTGCTCGATATACGAGACCCTAGTGAAAGCTATTCTGCCGCCGACTTTTGCCAAGATGCCTTGCAGGCGATTGCAAGAAGTCGAGAAAAGGGCCGTATTCCTTTATTGGTTGGCGGAACTATGATGTACTTTAAAAGCTTGATTGATGGTATTTCACCGTTACCTGAAGCTGATCAAAGTATTCGACAAACGATAGCGTTAGAAGCCGCAGATAAAGGCTGGCTGGCCATGCACGAGCAGTTACAGAGTTTCGACCCTGTGTCAGCAGAGCGTATTCATCCTAATGATCCGCAGCGACTTGCCCGCGCAATTGAGGTTTACCGAAAAACTGGTAATACTTTGACACAATTAACCGAGATAAAAGGTGATAAAGTTAGCGGAAATGTTTTACAGTTTGCTATTGCACCAACAGAACGTCGTGACTTGCATGCACGAATCGAACTGCGCTTTAAGCAAATGCTTGCGCAAGACTTTAAACAAGAAGTTATCGCTTTAAGAGCAAGAGGCGATTTACACCTTGATTTACCCGCTATGCGATGTGTTGGTTATCGACAGATGTGGCAACACTTAGCTGGTGATTATGATCATGATGACATGGTTTTTAAAGGTATTTGTGCAACGCGGCAACTGGCAAAACGGCAATTAACTTGGTTACGAAATTGGCCAAATTTACACAGGCTGGCGATGGAAGATGAAAATAATTTACAAGTAATCTTATCGGCAGTAAGCAAACTTTAAACATTGATGTATAATTAAAATAGTTGTGTATTAAGCAACTAGATTTATTGAATAATTTTAAAAAATTGAAACGAAAACTTAACTTTTACTAAAAATAACAAAAGGGGCCAAATAATGGCAAAGGGGCAATCTTTACAAGACCCATTTTTGAATGCGTTACGTCGTGATCGTATTCCGGTAGCAATTTACTTAGTTAATGGCATTAAATTACAAGGGCAAGTAGAGTCATTTGATCAGTTTGTAATTTTACTGAAAAATACCGTTAGCCAAATGGTATATAAACACGCTATCTCTACGGTAGTGCCGTCGCGAGCAGTCTCTACGATGCCAGTAACCCCACAAGCCAATCAACCTGGCTTTAATCAGGACTTAGAAGATTAATGCAGCAAGCTAGTATTGTATGGAGTCGCTCATTTGTTTGATCGTTATCAAGCAGGTGAGCAGGCGATACTTGTACATTTAGATTTTCCTGACGAAAGCACCCGCGAAGATCTACAAGAGTTTGAAATGTTGGTTGATTCAGCTGGCATAAGCGCGTTAAATACGATTACAGGTAAACGCAGTACCCCACACCCAAAATATTTTGTCGGTACCGGTAAAGCACAAGAAGTGGCTGATGCGGTACGTATGTTTGATGCCAATATTGTTTTGTTTAATCATAGTTTGGCGCCATCACAAGAAAAAAATATTGAAGCCTTGTGTGAATGTCGAGTTGTTGATCGCACGACGTTAATTTTAGATATATTTGCCCAGCGAGCTCGCACGCACGAAGGTAAATTACAAGTCGAATTAGCACAGTTGCGCCACTTAAGTACTCGTTTGATACGAGGCTGGACTCACTTAGAGCGCCAAAAAGGTGGTATTGGTTTACGTGGTCCAGGTGAAACTCAGCTGGAAACCGATCGACGTTTATTACGTGAGCGTATGGTTAATATTCGCAAGCGTTTAGCCAAGGTTGAAAAGCAAAGGCAGCAGGGGCGTAGAGCGAGAAATAGAGCTGAAATACCAACGGTTTCTTTAGTTGGCTATACCAATGCCGGTAAATCAACACTATTTAATCAAATAACCAAGGCTGATGTATACGCAGCTGATCAATTATTTGCTACCTTAGATCCGACGTTACGTAAAATTGAAGTGGAAGATGTTGGTCGAGTCATTTTGGCGGACACGGTCGGATTTATTCGTCACTTACCTCATGATTTAGTCGCGGCATTTAAAGCGACGTTAACAGAAACCAGAGAAGCAGAGTTATTACTGCATGTTATTGATATTTCTGATGAGCGTCGCAGTGAAAACATTGAACAAGTCGAAGAAGTGTTAAAAGAAATTGAAGCAGGCGATGTCGCACAATTATTAATTTGTAATAAAATCGACCGCTTAGATGATGTTGAGCCACGCATTGATCGTGACGAACAAGGTTTACCCATTCGAGTCTGGTTGTCAGCACAGCAAGGTATTGGTATTGAACTTTTATTTCAGGCACTGGCAGAACGATTAGGTAAGCAAATTATCAAACATACGCTCTGTTTACCGCCGAGTGCGGGTAAACTGCGCGGGCAACTTTACCAGTTAGATTGTATTACGGATGAATATTACGACGACCAGGGTAACTGTTTAATCGGGATAAAGTTACCAGTTCGAGAGTGGCAGCAATTACTAAAACAAGACGAAACAGAAATAGAGCACTTTATTCAAACTTAACAGACTGATATATTAGATCGTTTATATAGCAGTTAGCGCATTCATTTTTTATAGCGGAGAGTACCATGGCGTGGAATGAACCGGGGAATAACGAAAAAGATCCCTGGAAAAATAAAGGTGGCAAAAATCAAGGCCCACCTGATTTAGATGATTTATTAAAAGATATCGGCAATAAATTTGGCGGTATTTTTGGTGGCAATAAATCGGGTGGCGGCGCTGGAAAAAGTTTTTCTAGTATTGGCATCATGGTATTGCTTGTTGTGGCGATTTTGGTTTATGCCTTCGCGGGTTTTTATACCATTAAAGAGGCTGAAAAAGGTATCGTGCTACGCTTTGGTCAATATGCCGGTATGGTGGAACCAGGTTTGAGTTGGAAGTGGACTTTTGTTGACCGTATTATTCCGGTAGATATGCAAACCACACGTAACCTACCATCTTCAGGCTTTATGCTAACCAAAGATGAGAACGTGGTGCGGGTTGAAATGGAAATTCAGTACCGTGTTGTGGACGCTCGTAACTATATTTTCAGTGTCACTAATGCTGACGAAAGTTTAAGCGAATCACTTGATAGTGCCTTGCGCTATGTTATTGGTCACGCGAAAATGGATGACATTTTGACCAGTGGTCGTGAAGAAGTCCGTCAATCAGTATGGCAAGAGCTAGAAAAAATTATTACCCCTTATAACTTAGGTTTAATAATTGTTGATGTTAACTTTAAGGACGCTCGTCCGCCTGAAGAAGTTAAAGACGCTTTTGATGATGCTATTTCTGCACAAGAAGATGAAGTGCGTTTCTTACGTGAAGCCGAAGCTTACGCTCGTGGTATTGAGCCTCGTGCTCGTGGCCGTGTTAAGCGTTTAGAGCAAGAAGCTTTAGCGTATAAAGCACAAATTTTGCTTGACGCAGAAGGTGATGTGGCACGTTTCAATAAGTTACTGCCTGAATATCAAGCAGCACCGGAAGTGACACGTCAGCGTATGTACATAACGTCGATGGAAAACGTTTACAGTAATACCAGCAAAGTGATGGTGGATGTTGACGGTGGTAATAACATGATTTACCTACCATTAGATAAGATTATGCAACAGCAGTCTGGTGGCCAGCGGCCTATCCAACAGACAACGCCGGCAGTGAATCAGTCATCAAATAGTAATAATAGTGCACCAGCATTATCCGGTCGTAATGACCGTTTCAATAATGGGAGAGATTAAGCCATGAAGAATTTTATATTGGCAATCATAGCCTTAATACTTGTGTTGACGGTATCATCTGTTTTTGTGGTTTTTGAAGGTCAACGTGGCATTGTTTTCCAGTTCTCGAAAATTACCCGTGATAGTACGACCGGCGATATGAAAGTGTATGAGCCAGGTCTACACTTTAAATTTCCGTTTATTAACACGGTACGTAAAATTGACGCGCGGATTCAAACTTTGGATGAAGCAGCCGATCGTTTTGTTACCTCTGAAAAGAAAGATTTAATGGTCGACTCATTTGTTAAATGGCGCATCGTTGATTTTTCTACTTACTACCTACGAACCTCAGGCTCTATTGAGAACGCCCGTGCGTTGTTGAAACAGAAAGTTAACAACGGTTTGCGTACTGAAATTGGTACCCGTACCATCAAAGAAATTGTCTCTGGCGATCGTGATGACATCATGGCAAAAGCACTGGAAAGTGCAAAAAGTAGTCGTGAAGACTTAGGCATTGACGTGATTGATGTGCGTATTAAAGCGATTAACCTTCCTCGGGAAGTTAGTAACTCGATATACGAACGTATGCGTGCTGAGCGTACTGCTGTGGCCAAGGAGCATCGCTCACAGGGTCAAGAGCAGGCCGAAATCATTCGTGCAACCATTGATGCTAAAGTTACCGTAATGCTAGCAACAGCGCAGAAAAACGCCCAGGAAGTTCGTGGTGAAGGTGATGCCTTAGCAGCGAAAGTGTATGCAGATTCATACAGCCAAGATGCTGAGTTTTATAACTTCTTTCGTAGCTTAGAAGCTTACGAGAAAAGTTTTAGCTCTAAAAGCGATATCATGGTTGTTAAACCTGACAGTGACTTCTTTAATTACCTAAAAGACGGTAAAAAAGCCAAGTAACATTTAAGGTTACTTAGTATGTGAAAAGCCATGACATTGTCATGGCTTTTGTGTTTTTATAAGCTCAGGTAAACCATGAGTTTAATGTTTAACCTTATGTGTTGTCGGCATTATTTGTACACCCAATAGCGAACTATTGGGTGTGGAAATGGTTTGCAAAGCACTTAAATTTCATCATTGAGACATTGTTTATCTATTATTTATGAAGTTATATTTACTAATTGAGCACGTAGTCTAAACGCCCTTGAAAATAAATCGCTCACTGGGATAAGCAAAGGCTCCAATTGGGTATTGGCATTGTCCACTGCTCGGTGGCGTTAAATATGCCAGCAAAAAGCAGCTTATTCATAGGCGCTTGCTAAGTTTATCTCTATACAGAATAATCTATTGTATGAAACCGTTGGTCAATAACACCATCATTGTTAACTTTTTTTCATATTGGCTTTAGAGTTAACTTACGTATGAATAGAAATACTAAACCACCTAATAAACTAATGATTGGTATACCACCACCACTACTCTTACTGCTTTTAGGGGGAACATTCACGTCTTTAAACAAAGAATCAAAAGAGATAGTTGCGCTAGAATTAGTACTTGGAATACGCGTTACTATTTCACCTTGAACACTTTCGCTTCCTTTCAAGGTTAAGGTTATTGTACTACTTTGTCCTGCACTTATGCTTGATACTATACAAGTTAATTGGAGTCCGGCTAACTGACAATTACTTGGTGATTCCAGTACTTCCACATCAACAAGTAAGGTCGTAATAATTTCTAGATTAGTTTCCGCGGTATTACCTTTATTATTAACTGTTATCTCATAAAGAATTTCATAAGAAATTTCAGACTGTGTATTGTTAATACTAGTAGCAGACAAGCTAAGACTTAAATTAGCAGCACCCGCATCGGCGCTAGTTACTTCGATATTAAAGGCAAGTAAGCTAGCACTAAGTCCGCCACTGTCTGTTACTGTAATAACGATACCAGTTGTTGTACCAACATCCCCGTTACTCGGTGTGCCGGTTAATGCACCGGTTGTGGTGTTAAATGTTGCCCAACTAGGTTTGTTAGTGATAGTAAAGGTTTTAGTATCACTAAGGTCAATATCCGTAACCATAGGTGTAAAGCTGTAACTTGCATTTTCTATAATGGTTGTCGTAGGTGTACCACTGATAAGCGGTGCATCATTTGTATTAGTTACTTCAACATTAAAGGTAGTTAAACTCGCACTAAGTCCAGACTTATCTGTCACAGTGATAACGATACCACGTGTTGTACCCACATCCGCGTTAGTTGGCGTCCCTATTAACGCGCCAGTTTCAGAACTAAACGTTGCCCAACTAGGTTTGTTAGTGATAGTAAAGGTTTTAGTATCACTGGTATTAACATCCGAAAACATTGGAATAAAACTGTAACTGGCATCTTCAGCTGCAGTGGCTGCAGGCGTCCCACTAATTGTTGGTGCCACATTTACATTATTAGCTGTGATTGGCGTTGTGCTATCAGAAATCGTTAAACTACTTTTAGCCCCTGTATTCCAATCTTCCGCAACAGCCAAGTTATATACAGTGCTGTCACTAGATGCTGTGCCATTTTTATTGAACAGCGTATTTACTGCCGCTTGATCCGTTTCACTTAGCGTTATTGTAAAGGCAGTTGAGCTAGTAATGTCAACATCGGCAGTGTCAGCTAATGTATAACTGCCACTCGCTTCGCCGGTAACGGTAAAGGTTGAAACATCAATATCATTATTTTCGCCGATTTGACTGGCAAAATTACTTCCGGTTACCGTCAATTTCCCTGCCACAATATCGTAAGTGGCGTTTGTAATAGTAGGAAATGCTGTATATGACAACTCAATATTTGATAATATTGGACTAATGACTGGTGACATAGAATTTAATTGTGCACGCCAGCGTATATCGTCGGTGCCCGTTTCAGGGAAAGTGAAGTTAGTAGCAGATTTAACACTGTACCATTTATTACCACCATTATTAGTTACATAATAATCAATAGAAGTATTACGAGTAGCTGCTGTGTTCGTTGTGGCGGTCGCGGTTAACGTCACATCAACAATAGCGGTAACGCTGTCATTGACTTTAGCCGAGTAAACTTCGTTACCATGTAGATTATGGGAAAATTGCTTATGTAGTTTATTGGCTTGAGCATGGTTAAATGCCATTAAATCTAAGTCACCATCTTTATCTATATCTGCCAAGGCCATGGCACGGGTATTACCAGCAACACTGTTTATATCCGTGCCTGTAGCAGGAAAAGCACCTTGGCCATTATTGTAATAAACTTTATTAGTTTGACCATGATTACTGACCAGTATGTCCTGATCGCCATCGTGGTCGATATCAGCGAAGATCGTAGTACGAGTGCTATCTAGTTCACTACCAATAATGGTGGGTACCGCCGGAAAATTGCCCGTTCCATCATTGAAGTAAAGTTTATTAGATTGAATATAATTACCGGTTAAAATATCGATATCACCATCTTTATCGACATCAGCAAAGGCAAGAGCTGCAGTATCATCCGTCTCAGTACCTAAATTAGTACCGGTAGGAAAGCCGCCACTGCCATTATTCAGGTAAATTGTATTGGTTCCAGCTTCATTACCAACCACTACATCTAAATGACCATCCTGATTAATATCATACAGGGCAATGGCATAGCTAGAATCAGTTTCCGTGCCAATGTCAATGCCTGTGGCAGAAAAGCCGCCACTGCCATTATTGAGATAAAGCTTATTCTTTTCAGTGCCACTATTACCAACAACCAAGTCTATATAACCATCCGTATTTACATCGCCTACAGCAATACTCGTAGTGCTCTCGGTTTCACTGCCAATGTCTGTGCCAGTGGTAGAAAAGCTGCCACTGCCATTATTAATGTATAGCTTGTTGAATTGCGACATATTCCCTACCAGCAAATCTAGATCACCATCATTATCTATATCGGCCAGAGTAATCGCATTAGTGCCATCAGCCTCACTGCCAATGTCAGTACCTGTCACCGGGAAGTTGCCACTGCCATCATTGAGGTAGAGTTTGTTGGTTTGTGTGTGGTTGCCTGCGACTAAATCAATATCGCCATCGTTATCGACATCACCTAAAGCAATCGCAACGGATTGATCCGTCTCATTGCCCAGCTCAGTTCCGGCATTATTAAAGTAGGCACTGCCGTTATTGAGGTAAAGTTTATTGGTTTCATTGGAATTAGCAGATAACACATCGATATCACCATCACCGTCAAAATCGACGAGAGCAATAGCATAAGTTAAATCTGTTTCACTACCCATTTGTATACCTGTGGTAGAAAAACCAGCACTGCCATTATTGAGGTAGAGTTTGTTGGTTTGATTGTAATTACCTGTCACTACGTCGATATCACCATCATTATCAACATCAGCTAAAGCAAGCCCTATGAGACTATCGCTCTCATTACCAAGGTTGGTGCCTGTTGCAGGGAAATTACCACTGCCATCATTAAGATATAATTTATTGATGGCACTATCATTCCCGGCCACCATATCCATATCACCGTCACTATCTAGATCAGCAAAAACAACACGTCGAGTTCTACCCGCATCAGTGTTTAAATCTGACCCAGCCCCAAAAGCGGCATTACCATCATTGAGGTAAACCTTAGTGGTTTGTGTAAAATTAGCCGCCACCACATCTAGATGGCCATCACCATTTAAATCCACCAAGCTAATGTCAAAAGTATCATCCGTTTCAGTGCCAATGTTAGAGCCTGTACCAAAGCCGCCACTGCCATCATTGAGGTAGACTTTATTGGTTTGACCTTCATTACCTGCTACAACATCGATATCACCGTCACCGTCCAAATCGGCCAAGGCAATTGCCCAAGTACTATCCGTCTCACTGCCAATGCTAGTACCTGTGGCAGGAAAGTTACCACTATCATCATTGAGGTAGAGTTTGTTGGTTTGATTATAATTACCAACCAGTAAGTCTAAATCACCATCACCATCTATATCTGCTAGGACAGGAGCCTCGCTTGTGTCCGTTTCACTGCCAAGATTTGTAGCTGACATAAAGCGGCCTTTGCCATCATTAAGGTAAAGTTTGTTTACACCATCATTACTAACGACTAAATCCATATCATTATCGTTGTCTACATCACCCCAAGAAAAATTATGAGAATCATTTGTCTCGCTGCCAATATCTAGACCTGTAGCGGTAAAGTCGCCTTGGCCATCCTGTAAATAGAGTTTATTATTTTGACCATAATTGGCTGTCACCAGGTCAAGATCGCCATCATGATCCACATCTTCAACCGCTAAACCATAAGTAGTATCTGTATCACTGCCAATGACGGTGCCATTATCAAAGTTACCGGTACCATCATTGAGGTAGAGTGTACTAACTTCATTGTTAGCTACTTCTATTAGGTCAAGATCACCATCATGCTCAATATCTACCAAGACGACAAAAGTGGTTGTATTGGCACTATTACCAATATTTATGCCTGAAGTGGAAAAAACGCCATTACCATCGTTAAGGTAATATTTATTGATTTGCTGGACGTTACCTTCCACAAAGTCAATATCGCCATCATTATCTATATCTCCTAAGACCATAGAGAAACTGTCATTAGTCTCACTACTAATATCTGTACCTGTGGTGGGAAAGCCGCCACTGCCATCATTTAGGTAGAGTTTATTAGTTACATTTCGACCACTTGACACCACATCTAAGTGACCATCATTATTCAAGTCAGCTACGCCGATACGACCTGTTTTTTCTATCTCAGAACCAATGTCTATTCCTATGGCAGAAAAGCCGCCGCTGCCATCACCTAGGTAGAGTTTATTGGTTTGATTTTCATTCCCGGTTACTACATCTTTATGTCCATCACGATTTATATCTGCAAATGCAATCGAAACTGTCCTCTCCGCCTCAGAGCCAATGTTGACACCTGAAACCGGGAATACACTATTACCATCATTAATGTAGAGTTTATTTACGTTATCGAGATCCTTCCCAGCAATTATATCTAAATGTCCATCACCATCGACATCTGCCACAATAATCGATGAGGTAACACCCGTATCACCAGACCCCAACAGTGTACCTGTGGTATCAAAGGTGCCAGTGCCATTACTAAAATAGATCCTGATCCCATCAGCGTCGCCCGCTATCATGTCTATATGAGCATCTTGATTAATGTCGACAAAAACAGCACTGGTAGTTCCCGCATTCGTCGTACCTAATATAGTTCCAGCCTGATCACTACCAGGTAATTTATGCTGCGGTTTTGACCAAGCCAAATATAATGCATTTTCTTCAGACGATAAATTTGCCGTTGTTTTTGTCGTGTCAATTAAGCTGGTGTTTGAAAAATCATCAATAAAATTCACTGTTGTAGCTACAACACTAATACTAATAATCATTAGAGCCAACACCATAACGTGCCGAGAGTTAAGCCTGCTATCACGCATCATTTTTGTCACAATATTCAACATCTACTCACTTCCCTATAAATTATTATTATGTTAATAGCTTATTGTTTTATGTTAATAGCTTATTGTTTTATGTTAGTAGCTTATTATTAAGAAAGATAGCTCTTAAAAAAGTTATTAATTTATCATGAGAACTGGATAAAGAGTGAACGACTTACCCACCTAGTGATCAGCGCTTTCGACTAAAAATGAAGGCGTCAGCCAAAGGTGTTTACGAGTGAAAATATGACTATCGCCATTGCTTGTATCAATAAAAGCAGAAGGGTTTCTAGGGCTTATATCTTGATTTAGTTCAAGCGTATTGGCGGGGTGACTTACCTACCTTCTAAAGTTAGACACGTTCTTTGCGCAAAAAATCTGCGCTACTTATGGCGTTGGCTATTGCATTAATTATTCAAGGTCTGATCCCCCACTTTTCCTAAGAACGGCCTATGTTTTAAAACTAGTCACTGAATCGGCTAATACTAGCCGCCAAATTGGTATTTTTCATCATAATAGACGATGTTCTATTATGGGGCGTTAATTAATTAGATTGCTAACTCTGCACTATTACTAGGGTTTTTATTATCGCATTAAAAATCAACAATAATTGCTTGGACTCAATATTGATATTTGGTAGAATCCCCGCCTAATTTTCTTACCAATATGTGAACATGGGTAAAAACGTCGTAGTTCTAGGCACCCAATGGGGTGACGAAGGTAAAGGTAAAGTCGTCGACTTACTTACTGATAAAGCCAAATATGTAGTGCGCTATCAAGGTGGCCACAACGCGGGTCATACACTAGTCATTAACGGTGAAAAAACCGTTTTACACCTTATTCCATCTGGCGTATTACGTGATAACGTAAAATGCTTAATCGGCAACGGTGTTGTTCTTTGTCCAAAAGCCCTGATGACAGAAATGGCAATGTTAGAAGCGCGTGGCGTACCCGTACGCGAGCGTCTTTTAATTAGCGATGCTTGTCCGTTAATTCTTCCATATCACAACGCATTAGACGCCGCTCGTGAAAAAGCGCGTGGTAGCAAAGCTATTGGTACTACAGGTCGTGGTATTGGTCCAGCTTATGAAGATAAAGCAGCTCGTCGTGGATTACGTGTTGGTGATTTATTTTGCGCAGAGTCATTTGCCGCAAAGTTAAAAGAAATTATGGAATACCATAATTTCGTATTAACGCAATATTATAAAGCAGAGCCTGTCAGCTATGAAGAAGTGCTTAGCGACGCTATGGCTGTTGCTGAAGTCATTAAAGGCATGGTTGCTGATATCTCTGAAATGCTAGATCAAGCACGCAAAGCGGGCGAATCTATCATGTTTGAAGGTGCCCAAGGTACATTGCTTGATATCGATCACGGTACTTACCCTTATGTAACTTCGTCAAATACCACTGTTGGTGGCGTTGCTACGGGTAGTGGTTTTGGACCGCTTTACTTAGACTATGTGCTGGGTATTACTAAAGCATACACAACACGTGTTGGTTCGGGCCCATTCCCAACGGAATTAGATGACGAAGTGGGTCATCACTTAGGCACAGTTGGCCATGAATTTGGCGCGACTACAGGTCGTGAGCGTCGTTGTGGTTGGTTTGATGCTGTTGCAATGCACCGCGCTGTGCAAGTAAATAGTATTAGCGGTTTTTGTTTAACTAAGCTCGATGTTTTAGATGGTTTAGAAACCTTAAAAATCTGTGTTGGTTATAAAACCGCAGCAGGTGATGTGATCACTGTGCCGCCAACGGCAGCTGAAGGTTATGAAAAAATCACCCCAGTCTATGAAGAAATGCCAGGCTGGAGCGAAAGCACAGTAGGTGCTACTTCTGTTGATGCTCTACCGGCTAACGCAATTGCCTACATTAAACGCATTGAAGAAGTAACCGGCGTTCCTATTGATATTATTTCAACTGGCCCAGACCGCGTTGAAACTATGATTTTAGTTAATCCGTTTGACGAATAATTAACTAATCATTGTTTGAACTACTATATAAAACCACCTTTTTAGGTGGTTTTTTTATGCCTGTAATGACTTACTCGTGAACTTAGCTTGGAAGCGGTCATTGTAATCTGCTTGAATGTAGGCAAGTAGGATAATTTAAATTCATGCGAGGCTGTATGAGCTGTTATTTGCAGAATCAATATAGTTTGATAGTGATAATGAAATGATACGCAGCAAAATCGTGTGGCAATAGAAATAAGGACTTTACCGTTAAGATGTTTTATTAGCTTGCTTATGGACTGATAAGTCGTTCTCATCGCTATTTATCTATGAAAAGTTAGCTATTTATGGTGGTTATTCAGCTAAGTTATGTGAAATTGCTTTCTTATAAGACTATATTATGTATAGCTTGTAGCGAATTAATATATGTAAAAGGGCTTGAAATCACCAAGCACAATGCAATAACATATAAATTAATGATAATGAATATAAACAACATGAATTGTTACGCACGTGACAATAGCACCGAACTAAACACACGTATTAGCCTCACATATTAGGAATAGAAATGACAGATTTTCGCCAACAAGCTCTTGATTATCACGCATACCCAACGCCCGGGAAAATTAGTGTTGAATTAACCACACCCGCTGAAACGAGTTATGATCTTTCGCTTGCCTACAGTCCCGGTGTTGCTGAGCCTGTTCGTGCCATTGCTGAAAATCCTGATGATGTTTATAAATATACCGGCAAAGGTAATACCGTTGCTGTTATTACCAATGGCACCGCGATTTTAGGCTTAGGTAATTTAGGCCCGATGGCTGCTAAACCCGTAATGGAAGGTAAGGCCTTATTATTTAAACGCTTTGCCGGCATTAACTCGTTTGATATTGAAGTGAAACATAAAACGGTAGAAGACTTTATCAATACAGTAGCCAATATCGCTGATAGCTTTGGCGGCATCAATTTAGAAGACATTAAAGCACCGGAATGCTTTGCTATCGAAAAAGCGCTAATTGAGCGTTGTAAAGTTCCAGTATTTCATGATGACCAACACGGTACCGCTATCGTGACGGCTGCGGGTATGATCAATGCCTTAGAAATTCAAGGTAAAGAGCTTCGTCATGCCAATATCGTTTGTATGGGCGCTGGCGCTGCTGCCATTGCTTGTATGGAGTTGTTGATTAAATGTGGCGCGCAACGTGAAAAAATTTATATGCTCGACACCAAAGGTGTTATTCACACTCGTCGTGACGATCTTAATGAATACAAAAAATTATTCGCCAACAATACTGATAAACGCACTCTAGAAGAAGCCATTGATGGTGCTGACGTTTTTGTTGGTGTCTCTGGACCAAACGTATTATCGGCGGAACATGTAAAACTGATGGCGGCTAAGCCAGTGATTTTTGCTTGTTCGAACCCAGATCCAGAAATCAGACCTGAACTTGCCCTAGCCACCCGTGACGATTTAATCATCGCGACTGGCCGTTCAGATTATCCAAACCAAGTTAACAATGTGCTGTGTTTCCCGTTTATCTTCCGTGGCGCACTCGATGTACGCGCACGCACGATTAATGACGAAATGAAAATTGCCGCAGTTCATGCTATTCGCACTTTAGCAAAAGAAGAAGTACCGGCGGAAGTGCTAGCGGCTAGCGGTAGCGCAAGCTTAACCTTTGGTAAAGATTATATTATTCCAAAACCTATGGACTCGCGTTTACGTTCAGCAGTCGCTATTGCCGTTGCCCAAGCGGCGGTGGATTCAGGAGTTGCCGCCTTAGCTATGCCAGAGAACTATAACGGTTAAGGCATTAGCTATCAGTCATAAGCTTGCAGCTGTCTGTAAAAATTGCTTTCAGCTGTCAGTTTTTGGCAATAAAAAAGGCGCTAAACAGCGCCTTATTTATTTTTTGTTGTACACCTGCTTTAATCTTCTATTTCCGTTTCGTATTCACTAAAGTCAGTCACACCTTGTGCTTCTAATGCTTTGCGAACACTCGCGGGTAATTTTTGTGTGTTGTCTTTTGCTAAGTCACCATCATCTGGCAAAGGTTGGCCAGTAAAAGCATGTAAAAATGCTTCACATAATAGTTCGCTGTTAGTCGCATGACGTAGGTTATTGACCTGACGGCGCGTTCTTTCATCGGTTAGCACTTTTAGCACACGTAAGGGGATAGACACGGTGATCTTTTTGACTTGTTCACTTTTCTTCCCGTGTTCGGCGTATGGGTTAATATATTCGCCATTCCACTCTGCCATGAATATTCCTCTATGCTTAATTAATTGCGATAAACTTATAAATTCTCATTTATTAGCTGTTAACAATAAGTTTATTCGTACCAACTGATTTTACTGGTTGTGGGGCGCGAGTCAATAACGAATGTGTAGAAGTTTAGATGTCTAAAGTTCTTGACCGCACGCTTTAAAGTGTTTAGATTTATAGACGTCCAAACATCTAAATTGAAAAGTGTCTATACTGGAGCACACATGAGCGAGAAAAAAACTGCCACTATCGCTGTCCGAGCAGGCATTAATAGTGACCAACACCATGGTGCGGTGATTCCCGCCATTCATCTTTCAAGTACTTATGCGCTAAAAGGTTTTAACGAAAAGGGCCAGTTTGACTATTCACGTACCGGTAATCCAACCCGAGCGACCTTTGCACAAGCTATTGCTGATTTAGAGCAGGGCGCTGTCGGTATTGTCACCAGTACAGGTATGTCAGCAGTACATCTTATTTGCCAATTATTAAACACCCAAGATACCATCGTCATCCCCCATGACTGTTATGGGGGCAGTTTCCGGTTATTTACACACTTAGCTAAGCGCGGACAATTTAAACTTGTGGTGGTAGATCAAAACGACCAGCAAGCCTTAGCGCAAGCCTTAGCAACTAAACCTAAGCTAGTATTAATTGAATCGCCGAGTAATCCATTATTGCGTTTAGTTGATATTGCCGCGGTGACGGCGCAAGCACATCAAGCGGGTGCTTTAGTGGCGGTTGATAACACCTTTTTATCACCCGTGTTACAGCAACCCTTGTTACTCGGTGCTGATATTGTCTTTCATTCAACAACTAAATATATCAATGGTCATAGTGATGTGGTTGGTGGCGTGTTAGTTACCAAAGCACAAGCACTTGGCGAAGAATTGGCGTGGTGGGCTAATTGCATCGGTATCACCGGCTCAGCATTTGACAGTTATTTAGCATTACGTGGTTTAAAAACCTTACCGATCCGCATGAAGCAGCATCAAATTAACGCCAATGCGGTGGCGGCATTTCTTGCTCAGCACAGTGCTGTTGAACAAGTGTACTTTCCAGGCTTAGCTGAGCACCCGCAACATAAATTAGCAAAAAAACAGCAGAATGACTTTGGCGCCATGATGAGTTTTAAGCTCAAAGGTGGCGTGGCAGCGGTTAAAGTTTTATTTGATAAAGTTGCATTGTTTACCCTAGCGCAGTCTCTAGGGGGAGTAGAAAGCTTGATCAGTCATCCCGCGACAATGACGCATGCGGGCATGGCAGCAGAGGCACAATTTGTTGCCGGCATCACCGAATCATTAGTGCGACTATCTGTCGGAATTGAAGATATCGATGACATTCTGGCCGACCTATCGCAAGCGCTAGCGGCTAGCCAAGCGTAAAGTAAGTTACAGGATAACAATAATAAAAAGACCGCGGTGCATATGCCGCATCTTGGGATAAATTTTCAATAAACTTGTGGTGATATCAGCCACAAAGCGGTAATTAAATGATCGATTCAAATACAGCGTTAGCGCTTAGCGCGGCAAAAAATCAATTGGCAAAACTTGCCGGTAATGTTCATAAGTTTGGTGGCAGTAGTTTGGCGACAGCGGCTTGTATTGAACGAGTGGTTGATATTATCCGTCAGCATTGCCAGCTCAATGATATTATTGTGGTTTCAGCCAATGGCAGCACCACCAATAGATTATTTGATATTTATCAGCTCAGTCTCGAACACTTTACCCTGCAACAAGAAAGCCTAGAACGGGAAAGCGAGCAAGCAATAGTCCTGTGTCAACAGCTTGAAAGTGAGCTACAGGCCTTAGCAGCTTCACAAGCCGAATTAATAACGGCATTACTTAATGCGAGCACGGCCGCAAGGTTAACGACTGTGCTCGCATCAGACGTTAAGCATATAACCGAGCAGTTATTAGCTGAGCCAGTATTGTTTGAAAATAACTTGTTAGCTTATGGCGAAGTTTGGTCAGCGCGCTTACTTTCTGCCGTGCTCAATGAAAGTGTCTGCCCAAGTCATATGTTAGATGCAAGAGAATTTTTGCTACTGGAAAACGAGAAAAATGCCGAGATTGACTATCACAGCAGTACGCAAAGCTTTAAGCAGCTACAGCAAGCGCACAGCTTAGCGGTCGTCACGGGTTATATTGCCCGCAATCAGCAAGCTCAAGCCTGCACTTTAGGTAGAAATGGCAGTGATTATTCTGCCACTATTATGGCGGCCTTAAGCAAAGCACGCAATGTTACCCTATGGACGGATGTTGATGGCATTTACAGCGCCGATCCCAGGCTTGTGCCACAGGCGCGAAAATTACATCGCCTGCCGAATGCCGTTGCCAATGAACTTGGTCGTTTAGGCAATCCTGTATTACACGCTAAAACCTTACAACCGTTAAAAACGCATAATACCCACTTGCATGTCGCGAGCAGCTTTGCTCCGGAAATTAGCGGCACCGAAATAGGCAAATTTGGCCACATTGCCAAGCAAGAGTTATCGGTGACAGAATTAAATGATTTAATCTTAGCAACATCGACCAGCTTTTTAGGGCAATCGGGTCTCTCGGCGGTCAATGAGTTTTCTCCCATTTGCTACAACCTCGATGAAGGCTATTTGGTGGTGACTCAGCAGCAACAAAAAGCACTAAGCCAATGGCTAGCCTGTCACGGTACACAAGTGTCCTTTAAACCCGTAGCACTGATTGCGGTAGTTGGCCATAGTGTCGCTAAACAAGGCGATATGCGCGCTAGGTTTAAAAAAGCCTTAAGGCACCAACGCACCTTACATTTTTTACATTCGTGTAATGAGCATAGTTATATCGCGATATTACCCGATCCCTGCACCAGTGAATTACTCAATAGTGTTCACTCAGAGATGACCAAAGACGCGAAAAATATCGCGCTTGTCGTGGCCGGCTTAGGCAATATCGGTCAACGATTTTTAGCTATGCTGCCTAAGCAACTTGCTCGGGTCTCTGGTTTAGATAATGTGCATTTAGTCGCCTTGGTGGGGAGCTCTAAAGCTTTAATCAATACCGATGGCATCGATGTCACTCAGGCCGTAGCGCATTATCAACAACAAGCGCAGCCCTATGACCGTGAGCAATTGCTGACTTGGTTAACAAGTCATCCTTATGACGAATTGATTGTGGTAGATATCACGCCAAGTGAGGGCTTTAGTCACTTATACCCAGAGTTTTTTGCTCGTGGTATTCATGTGATTGGTGCGAATAAGTGGGCCGCCTCTTCCAGTACGGAAAACTATCAGCACTTACTAGCCACGGCAGCAAAAAACAACAGCCTGTGGCTTGGTAATACCACGGTTGGTGCTGGCTTGCCGATTAATTCGACCATTAAAGAATTGCTTGCTAGCGGAGATGAGATCACAGAAATCTCCGGTATTTTCTCTGGCACCTTGTCGTGGTTATTTCAATATTATGACGGCGTAACACCTTTTTCTCAGCTGTTAGCCGAGGCACTGGCACAAGGCATTACTGAGCCGGATCCGCGTGAAGACTTATCTGGCCGTGATGTACAAAGAAAATTATTAATTTTAGCGCGCACCGCCGGTGTTAAATTGTCCTTAGCCGACATTGATTGTCAAAGCTTAGTGCCAGAGTCGCTACGTGATATTTCTTTAGCAGAATTCTTACAACGTACCTCAGAGCTTGATGAGGTGTTTTTATTACACTTCACACAAGCTCAAGAAAAAGCCTGTGGCATTCGGTATGTCGCCCGTTTTAGCCATGAAAATAATAACATTATCGCGAAAGTGAGTTTAGAGCAGTTAAGTCATGACCATGCCTTTGCGCAATTAACCCCGTGCGATAATGTCTTTCAAATTAAAAGCCAATGGTATCAAGATAATGCCCTGATCATTCGGGGGCCTGGTGCTGGCCGAGATGTTACCGCGGGCGGTATTCATGCTGACTTAGTAACGGTTTGTCAGCAGCTCAATCATCGACAACAACAGGTGCAACTAAAAGGCCTAAATTAGCCCTTGAAAGCACGCGCGTGCATACTAAAAAGCCACGCGCTCAATACCTTAGTCAAAGCCTTGCTATCAGTGAATTTTATAAATCAATAGCTAGGCTGTAGCTGACGACGAAATTTAACTCACCATCGGCGCCATCGAGATCGGTGTCGAATAAGCCAAAAGTAAAACCGTTTTTACTTAAACTGATCCCGTAATCATGATAGTCGCCGCCGGCGTCAAAGTCATAACGACCAAGATGAAAGGCGAGCGCTAACCCTGGGGCAACTTCAAAGGCGGCATCAGCTGAAATGTAGCTATCATCGCCAAAATCGCCATCAGCGTCGGAATCGACTAGGGTATTATAAGTAATCGTATAAGCATCATAAGACAGGGCAAGACTCACTTCACTAAAATCTGCTTTGGCGGCACTATCATAAGCGTAATAAACGTAACCTATGCTATAAGCTAAACCATTATCGAGCTCATTCGCATAGGCGACGTAGACATCAAGCTCGTAAGTCATATTTTCAGCCCAATCAGCATTCGATGCCCAAGTACCAACTGAAAAGCCCGAGCCATGTTCATAATCGAGCCCGCCAGATACCGCCGCCGCATTACTGGTTTGGCTTACCCCGCGCCATAAATAATTGCTTGAGGCCGCGACATTGGCCGATAAGCCTTCAATGGCATGTGCTGAACTTGTCATCAGCGCAGAAGTGGTTAATAACAGTGAAATTGCTAGTGAGGTCATTGCTTTTATCATTTTACGTCCTTTAAGTTTTATAATTACTCTGGCTGTTGCAAAGACAGTGCCTGCTTGAAAGATTTCTAAATAAATTCTTTATTATCAGATGATTAGTGAATATTTATGTTGACTAACTTGGTGTTATTAAATGTATTTATGTTCTGGATTGGTGCAAAAAGATCTCAGATGGTCAATACCAGTGCATTTGCAGAGGGTAAATAGTTAGACTTAGCTAGGTTAACTCTGTGTAGGGAAAAATATCAGCTTAAAAGCGGGTTAGGCTCGATAATATGCCGGATCTCAGTCGCATAATTTCGCGAATTAAGTTAAAGTAGCGCAGATTTTATCGAGGGTCTCACTATGTCTGATTTTTTAATTGCTCCATCAATTTTATCCGCAGACTTTGCTCGCTTGGGCGAAGATGTTGCAAACGTACTTAGCGCTGGCGCTGATGTTATTCATTTTGATGTTATGGACAATCACTTTGTGCCCAATTTAACCTTTGGCCCTATGATCTGTAAATCATTGCGTGATTATGGCATTACCGCGCCGATTGATGTGCATTTGATGGTGAAACCCGTTGATCGCCTGATCCCAGATTTCGCCAAAGCGGGCGCTGACATTATTACTTTTCATCCAGAAGCCAGTGACCATATTGATAGAACCCTGCAATTAATTAAAGACCATGGCTGTAAAGCCGGCCTAGTATTGAACCCAGCAACACCACTGCATGTTTTAGATTTTGTCATGGATAAACTTGACGTTATTTTATTAATGTCGGTCAATCCAGGTTTTGGCGGGCAGTCGTTTATTCCAACGACCTTAGATAAGCTACGCTTAGTGCGTGAAAAAATTACCGCCAGTGGCTTTGATATTCGCTTGCAAGTTGATGGTGGCGTTAACGCCAATAATATTGCTGAAATTGCCGAGGCAGGCGCTGATATGTTTGTCGCCGGCTCAGCGATTTTCTCTAAGCCAGATTATAAAGTCGCCATTGATGAAATGCGCGCAGAACTCGCAACAGTAAAATAATTAATTAAATTGAAATAATAAAGAAAAGTTGAAGGATGACAAATGAGTAAACCTATTGTATTAAGTGGCTGCCAGCCATCAGGTGAGTTAACTATTGGTAATTATTTAGGCGCAGTTCAGCAATGGGTTAATATGCAAGACAGCCATCAATGTTTTTATATGTTGGCTGATCAACACGCGATTACCGTTCGCCCTAAGCCTGACGATTTACGCAAAGCGACCTTAGACGGCTTAGCATTATATTTAGCTTGTGGCGTAGACCCGGAAAAAAGCACTATCTTTATTCAATCTCAAGTGCCAGAACATGCCCAATTAAGCTGGGTGCTTAATTGCTACACGCAAATGGGTGAGCTAAACCGGATGACGCAATATAAAGATAAGTCACAAAAAGCCGAGGTCAATATGAACTCTGGCTTATTCACTTATCCGGTCTTGATGGCAGCAGATATCTTACTTTATGGCGCTAGCCAAGTACCGGTTGGCGATGACCAAAAACAGCATTTAGAATTAGCCCGTGATATCGCAACCCGTTTTAATAACTTACACGGTGATACCTTTGTCGTGCCTGAACCGTATATTCCTGAGTTTGGCGCTCGAGTGATGAGCTTGCAAGAGCCGACGAAAAAAATGTCTAAGTCGGACACTAACCCTGGCAACTTTATTGGTTTATTAGAAGACACCAAAAAAATTACCAAGAAAATAAAACGCGCCGTCACTGACTCTGACGAGCAAGCCAATATTTATTTTGATATTGCGGAAAAGCCCGGCGTGTCTAACTTATTGTCTTTATTATCAAGTACGACAGGCAAAACAGTGGCTGAACTTGTACCTGAGTATGAAGATAAAATGTATGGCCACTTAAAAGGTGATGTAGCCGAAGCGGTTGTGGCCTTATTAACGCCCATTCAAGAGCGCTACAACACTTATCGCAATGATGAAGCATTCTTAAATAAAGTCATGCGTGAAGGTGCCGAAAAAGCTTCAGCACACGCCGCTAAAATTTTAGCCGCAGCCTACCAAGCGGTTGGCTTTATTGCTAAACCTTAAGCTTGATTTAACCATTGACAAAAGAGCCTGACCTTAGTCAGGCTTTTTTGTCTCAGTAATCTGACCCGTTATTCTTTACTCTCTTCTGCTGCACTTTCACTGGCTTGTTGGAATAACTTGCTGCTGTCACTGACAAAGCGTTCAACACTGGTACTCGGCGCGAATAAAAACGCTGGCGACATAATGGTAGTGTCAAACTGCGGTCGTGGATTAAAGTCGGGCTGTTTACTCATTTGGACGACAAAACTGCCACCAAACAACAACAAAATTAAGCCAAGAGCAACCATATTTCTACGTGGTAAGGTCATATGAAAGCCGACATAACAGTTCAGCCAAAATAAGCAAAACGCCAGTGCCAGCGGAATGATGGCAATGATCCATAACATGGAAAAGTTGCTTGAAGTGTTAAAGTGGACAATGTTTTCAAAAATATCGCTGAGCCACATTAAGTTGAAAAAGATAAAGCTAATGCCCATTTGGGTCCAAAAGCGCGCGTCGTGTTTGGTTAAGTGCGACACTAAAGCAATGCCGGCAGGCCATAAGGCAAAGCCGAGCGTTAAACCTATGGTCGGCACTAACATTTGCGTTAACGTGGCTTCATTGGCGTTGTTTAAATTAATGATCCAACCGGCAATAAAGGCAAATAAACTCATGCTTACGGCGAGCGCTAGCGGATGACGCGCTAAGTTAATTAAACTCTCGAACGGGCTAATCGCTATGCTTTCTGCAACCGGATGATGGGGGAAAACAAAGCGTACTTGGCTTTTACCTATGGTGATAATATCGCCTGAGCGTACTTGGTGTTCAATAATATTTTCTTTGCTGTCTTCCAGGTAACTGCCGTTGATTGAACCTTGATCGTTAACCAGCCATTGCTCGCCGTTAAAATGTAGTTGTAGGTGATCGGCACAGACATGCGGGTCACTGATAATAATATCGTTATCGTAGCCGCGGCCGATGCTAATATTATTGCTTGAAAACTTATGGCGACCTAATAATTTGTGGCCATGACTGATTTCTTCAATAATTATTTCCATGAAACCGACTCCATAAACTTAGTCAAAAAAGCCAGCGAGGTTTCTTGCGCAACACCGGAAATAGTAAAATGGCTCAGCAACGCATATTGCTCATGATCGACCGATATCGCGATGTAGAGGACATCAAAAAGCTCAGGAAAGGCTTTATAAGCACGAGTACAAAATACTGCTTTATTTTTCATTTTACTGTTTTCTGGCATGACTAGATCATGGTGACATTGATACTCAGTAACATCATCTTTACCGGCTTTATTACCAGGCGCAACTTGGTTTAATTGACGCTCAAAAATATGGTAAAACTTAGTGCTACCAATTTTGTTTGACTCCATATAGCGATATTCCATTTCTAGCGAGCCGGTGAAAAAGTCGGAAGAAATATAAGTATTTTCATCTAAATCGCAGTTGGCAACCGCCGCCATAATTTGTGCGTCAGCTTTATCTGAGTTTGACTCGCCCCAACAACGAATAAAGGGGACATCAATTGTTGGAATTAAGCCCCGCCCCAGTTGTTTTAGTTGCCAATCACTGTTCATGATGGTGCTAATGAGCTTTTCTTGGTTACGCATCAGCTGCGTTGCCATTTGTTGCTCGATACTTTCTGGTGGATTCATTTGATAAGCTTGATAAAGCGCTAGCAGTTTGTCATGCGGCACTAAAAAACCAATTTGATTGCCGGAAGTGGCAACATTGATACCCACTACTTCAGTATTTTTATTGACCACAGGACCACCACTCATACCTGAGTTTACCGAGCCAGTAAAATGAATGCGGTCATTAAATGATTCTTTTTTTAAGCCATTGTAAGTCCCTGGCACGACTATCATGCCTAAATCATAGATC
>Ga0209344_10000190_pt1 | contig 127794 bp, 117 predicted proteins | sample Cruoilmetagenom6_FD_187293 | JGI IMG/M metagenome (GOLD analysis project Ga0209344, IMG submission 187293) | Oil polluted marine microbial communities from Coal Oil Point, Santa Barbara, California, USA - Santa Barbara Oil Seep Sample 6 (SPAdes)... | ecosystem: Environmental > Aquatic >... | reverse complement strand
CGTCGCACAGGTCCCCTCGAACAAGATCGCGCCTGCATCATCCACAATGCAAAGGGCACATTGCTCTTGGGCGACATCAATTCCAACGTAGCGTTTCATGGTCGTTCTCCTCTGGCTTCAAGGTTACGCCATCGACAATAGCGATGTTTGAAACCTCAAAAGCTGGATTCGCCGCAGATACGCCATGTCCGCTCTACAGATAGACATCAAAAACGCCACGTGTCACTAAAAGTTCATGAAAGCCTTTGTTCAGAAATTTGGTCATCAGGGCCAAAATCGAATTACTTTCCCGGCCTGAAAACCGGGCCGGGTTAACTCGTATCTGAAAGTCAATTGCGCAGGCCGCGCCGATGAAGGTTATTCATATGTCCTCGACAAAACCAACCCTGCACATGTGGTGCGGAAAATTCTGACAGAAGATCGGTGGCTCTTCAGTGCTACCGGCCAGGCTGCACCTGTCACCGAAGGTCGAGCGATCACACTATTTCGCAATTCTTTGAAATGAACGTTCGTGCGACGGGCTGATGACGGATGCGGAGAGCTTTCGTCCCATGTTGTCGCGCAGTCGTCAAATTCGACCGCTTGCGATAGCGTTGCCTGCTTCAAGACGTTTGCGTCTCTTCCCCCTCAATCCGCGGGATTTCAGTTCGTTCCTCTTCAGGGGCACCGCAAAGCATCTCGGCAGCACGGTCTGCGGCGTCCTGGAAAGGCTCAAGAACAAAATCGGCCCCGGAGGTGATCAGCTCTTCGGTGTCGCGTGAATCGTGTGATGCTACGGCAATCCGGCCATGGAAGGCGGCATTGCTTCGGGTTAGCTGAATCAGAGTCGTGCGTGTGTCCTCATGGCTCAGACCCGTAGGATGGATCGGCACAGTGGACACAACCCATTCAGCGCTTGGCAGCGGCAGGTCGGCCAAAAATTCCGGGTCGGTCGCGTCGCCGAATTCGGTCTCAAGACCCAGATCACGCCAGCGTCGGACGGCCTGCGGGTTAAAGTCCACGCCCAATACCTTGATCCCGCGCTTTTGAAGCCGCAGGCCGATGGCGGTGCCAAACCGTCCAAGCCCGAAAATGATGACCTTGACCCTATCATCGCGATGGGTGCCTGCCTCTGATGGCTCGCGCGGGGTACCCTTGCGCTCGAATATTCCCAGCAAAGGCTCTAACAGCGCATAAAGCGTATGCGAGTAGGTGATCATGTAGGTCGACGCGGCAATGGTCACGAGACCGACCATCGTCACCAGCCCGAGCGCATCTGCCCGCACATGGCCAAGCGAGACACCCATAGCGATGAAGATCAGGGAAAACTCGCTGATCTGGGCAACGGTCAATCCGGCTAGAAAACCGGTGCGCTTACGGTAACCGAGCGCACCCATGATCCCCAGCACGATCAGCGGGTTGCCGATCAGCACGAACAGCGACAGCACGATGGCGCCGGTGACATGTGCCCCCAGAAGCGAGAGATCGAGAGTCGCGCCCAACGCGATAAAAAAGAACAACAATAGAAAATCCCTGAGCGGCGCGAGCCGGGCGGCGATTGTTTCGCGATAGGGGGTCGAGGCCAGCGACACCCCGGCCAGAAGTCCGCCCACTTCCTTTCCCAGACCCACAAAGTCACCGACCGCAGCAAAGATCGAGGCCTGAGCGATGGCGAAGATCACCAAAAGTTCCGGCGCGCGCGCCAGACGCTCGGTCAGCGGATTGGCGATGTAGCGCACAAACACGATCACCACCGCCACCATCGCGATGCCCGAGATCAGCACCGTCAGAACCGAGCCACCGCCATGTCCGCTTCCGCTTTCGGCGACTGCGCCGATACCGATGGCCGACAGTACGATCATCGCAATTACTACCACCAGATCCTGCACGATCAGAAAGCCGAGAGCGATCTGCCCGTGCAGCGAGTCGATCTCACGCTTGTCCGACAGAAGCTTCACGATGATGATGGTAGAGGAGAAAGTCAGAGCAACGGCCACGTAGAGGCTGGTGATATGACCCAGACCAAGCGCCAGCCCGATCAGATAGCCGAAAGTCGAGGTGAAGGTGACTTGGCCCAGCCCGGTCAGCAGCGACACCGCCCCCAGCGAGCGGATCAGCTTCACGTCCAGCTTGATGCCCACGAGAAATAGTAGCACCGCAATGCCAAGCTGCGATAAAAGGGTGATCTGCGCGTCGGATTGCACCACGTCCAGTGCGGATGGCCCCGCGACCAGACCCACGGCGATGAAGCTGACGATCAGCGGTTGGCGCAGCAGCAAACCGGCCAGCCCAATGGCTGCGGCCATGACAAGCAGAGCCGCGACTTCAGCGAAAGGCGAATGCAGGAGGGCGTTGATCATGCGTTGTCCGCGTCGTTCTGCTGCGCAGGCATGGCTTTATCAGAGTTATCTCGGGGGCGGGTCTCAAGGCTGCGCAGGAACCGATCAAGATCACGCTCCGCGATCCTCCAGCCCTTTCCAATATCAATCGCCCGCAAGGTGCCCTCCCTGATCCAGGACCTGACCGTAGCTTCGCAAACCTTCAGCCGCTCGGCGACCTCCTTCACCGTTTGAAACTGATCCTGCGTCATTCCAAAGCCTCGATTGGTTAAGTTTGATCAAGAATAGCGGAATTTGGTTAAGGTTGATTGACTTCGATCAAACGTGCGAACGTCTGACCATGATTAGTATAGAGACCAACAGCGACACGGCATTCAGGATCACATCATGCAAAAGATCATGCTGGCGACCGATTTTTCCGAGCGATCAGATCGCGCACTTCGACGGGCAATATTGCTTGCCCGTCAATTCGGCGCGGATCTGGCGATCATCCACGTCGTTGATGACGATCAACCGCGCCAAATCGTGAAGATCGAGCATGACGAGGCAGAAGAGCTCTTGCGCCAAACGGCGGACACACTTCGGAAAGTGGATGGTGTTGCGAGTGAAACGCGGGTGGTTCTGGCCTCGCCCTTTGCGGGGATCATCACCGCTGTCAACGATGCGAAACCCGATCTGTTGGTAATTGGCCCGCACCGCCGACAGATGCTCAAGGATGTCTTCATTGGCACCACCGCTGAGCGGACGATCCGCCTGATCGACTGTCCAGTGTTGATGGTAAACGCGCCGCCAACCGGACCTTACCAACATGTCATTCAGACGACTGACCTGTCGAACCTCTCTGGTGAGGCGCTGGAACGGTTCCTTGCGCTCGGCATAGGTCAGGACGCGCGCCAAACGCTGCTTTACGTCTTCGACGCACCAGCATTGCGCCTCGCCATGTCGCACATGCTGTCAACCGACGATCAGAAAGACTACATCACAAGCGCGGAAAAGGACGCCTCACGTAATCTGACTAAGTTTCTTGCCGCCGCCAGTCTGGGCAGCGTCACACCGATGGTGCGTTACAATCGGTCAACGGTGCATCATGAAATCCAGAAGGCCGCAGAGGCGGAACGCGCGGACTTGGTCGTTTTATCGACCCATGGCCGCACCGGGCTTGAAAAGATGCTGATCGGCAGCGTAACGGAACACGTGCTGCGGACATCCTCGGTTGATATCCTTGCGATCCCGCCGGTGACAAGCGCATGACTTATCGGGAAAAACAGGGTGAAGTTGTGGACAGCTACAAGCAACTTAGGCTTTGGGAATTGGTCAAGACGGCTTTGTTGCAGGGATCGTTCTGAGCCTGATACTGAGGTTGCTCCTTCCCATTCAGGATGCTGAGCATGCCGCACAAATTCAATGTTAACCGCCGAGGCAAAATTCCGAAGCAAAAGTATCGTGTGTCCAACTGGGCGAGTTACAACGAAAGCCTTCGGCGTCGCGGGGATTTAACGGTCAGGGTCAGCGAAGAGGCGCTTGGTTTGTGGCGGGCACCGCGCCGGGCGACGGCGGCAGGTTGCGGATGATTTGGGCGTTGGGCTGTCGACGCTGAACAAGTGGGTGACAGCGCACCGCGACACGGATGTGGTATCGCCCGAAGATCGCGAGCTTGCGCGGGAGAACGAACGGCTTCGACGTGAGAACCGCATTCTCAAGGAGGAGAGGGATATATTAAAAAAAGCCACCCAGTTCTTCGCGAGCCAAAAGCCATGAGATTTCGGTTCGTTGAAGAACAGCGCGGGACCTTCCCAACCAATCGTCTGTGTGAGGTCATGAACGTCAGCCCGCGCGGGTTGCGGGCTTTCCGGAGCCGCCCGGCCAGCCGCAGGCAGCGCGCGGACATGGTTGTTCTGGCGCATATCAAGGAACAGTCCCGTCTGAGCCTGGGCAGCTACGGCAGACCACGAATGACCGAGGAACTGAAGGAGCTCGGCATCGATGTCGGCCATCGCCGGGTTGGGCGTTTGATGCGCGAGAACGGGATTACCGTTGAGAGAACACGCAAGTTCAAGGCAACAACCGACAGCGATCACACGCTCAACATTGCCCCGAACCTGCTGGACCGTGACTTCAAAGCAAATCAGCCGAACCAGAAATGCGCTGGAGACATCAGTTATATCTGGACCCGCGAGGGCTGGTTGTATCTGGCAGTCATCTTGGATATGCATTCCCGCCGCGTGATTGGCTGGGCAGTCAGTAACCGCATGAAACGCGCTCTGGCGATCCGGGCAATAAAAATGGCCATCGCCTTCCGGGCGCCTCCCAAGGGATGCATCTTCCACAGCGATCGCGGCAGCCAATACTGTTCGCACGACTATCAGAAGATCCTGCGCCAGTATGGCTTCCGGGTCTCGATGAGCGGCAAGGGCAATTGTTATGACTGCGGCTGTTTTACGTCGGGGCCGACAGTCCACTGGACTGTCGGCTATTTCCCTCCTCACCTTCTTCAAAACCATCAAGGCTGAACTGATCTGGCGGCACTCATGGGAAACGCGGCGGCAGGCCGAGATGGCAATCTTCGAATACATAAACGGGTTTTACAATCCGCGCCGCCGACACTCAGCACTCGGCTGGAAAAGCCCTGTCGCCTTCGAACGGAAAGTGGCCTCAACGAGCACCTGGGGCGGCACGAAAACGTGACAAGACCAAACTCTCCGATGGCCAGGAACAGTCCGTTGCCCTTCGACACGATGATGATGTCACCTTCTCGAACCCAGTTCCGAAAGATGAAGGGCATCTGCACCACGCCGGATCGGGCATCCACGTTGCCGTCTTGGTCACCCTGGGTCTTGCAGGCCTTGATGATCTCGTCTCGGCTTTCAAATTTCTCGTCCGACCAGTCGATATCTCCGAAACCAAGGAGGATGTAGCCGCCTTTGATCGCCTCTTCGAAGAGATGCGCGTCTTCCGGGTTATTCGCCTCACCGATCGACATCTTGAAGACTTGTCGGCCTTCAACCCGTATCGAATCTTCGCCAGATGAATGCCCACGACTGGTTTCCGCACGTTTGGCGATGCGGCGGAAAATGCCCGGCACGGTTTCCAACCGGAACCCGGTCGAAGATGTGTCCTCGCTATCGCCCGCGCCTGTCATCGGCTGCCCTTTCGGGTGTTTGCTGACGCAGCATCCGCGTGCAAGTGCGGCGTGGTCGTCGCCGCGTTGCAGCCGATGTCGCCAGAGCGGTCATTGAAGCCCGCGATGGAGGGCCGATCTCAGACAACTCTTTCGCCACGCGCGGCGACCCCATCGCTGCGGAGCAACCCATGTCGCCGAAGCAGTCACTCGTTTTCATCATCAGTTGCTAAATCCAAATTACCCTTTCGCTACGTGCTCGTGGAACCAAAAGGGAGCGGGATGAAGCTATCACTATGCTCCGGAACTATGCTGACTGCATCGAGGACGAATGCGTTCTTATTCTACGATGGTGGTTTCTTGGGAGAATCCCAAACTTCGAAGCGCTTGCGTCATCATGCAGGCTAATTCATGCGTGAAGGCGCGTCATTAAATCGCCTTGGTATCTTCAGTTTCTGGTAAAAGAGACGGGCAGATTAAAGTTGTACTGCGCCGCTGTAAGACCTGTTGGGGCCGCGGGATATCGGGCTTTTTTAACAGCTCTGATCGCAGCTTGGTCCAGTGTCTTGCTGCCGGATGATCTGACGATCGTTACGCCGTTCAGACGACCGGGCCTTGATACAGCGATACGCAAAACAGTGGTCCCACTGTCTGATGTGCCTGAAGGGTAACGCTTGCGTCGCTCAATCCGGTTGCGAATGGACGCACCCCATTGCGATATAAGGGACTTGCGCGAGGCCTCGGACAGGCTGGCGCTCTGCGTGGCCTGGGTGTTTCCCGCATTCTGGCCTGTTTCCCCATCCGAAGCGGTCTGCTTCTTGGGTGCAGAGGCCAAGGTTTGAGTTTTGGGTTTTGTCGGCGTGACGGTGGGTTCTGGTCTTGTTTTGGGACGAAGCGATGTTTTGGGCGCATGGTTCAGAATGTCGGGTTTCGTCGTGTCGGTATCAATTTGCGGAAGCGATTCTGTAGGCCCTGGGAGGGCTGGAACCCGATGCGATTGGCCTGGCATCGCAACCATATCACGCTCGGCTTTGGGCGGTGACAGGGCGGGTGCGGTCAAGGTTTGCGGTGACGGCGTGTCGGGGGGGGTAAGCGGCTCGGGCATTTGTTGCATCGCCTCGACTGGGCGAGTCCACGCGGCAACTCTGTCAGCTATATCGGTCGAGCTGGCCATCAGCGATACGCTGGCCTGTCCGGCGGCGCCGTGCGATTGTACGCCGGTTTGACCAAATTGAACGAACAGCCCAACATGCACCAAAGCCGCGATGCCGATGAACACTATGAATTCACCAGACCGGATCATTTCTGATCCGTTGCAAGCTGGATATGCTCAAACCCCAAGGCTGAGATCCGGGCGAGTACCGAGGCCAACTGGGTGGCGGGCAATGCCGCGTCCGCACGGATCAGCACTGTGGCCTCGGAGGGTGTTTGCACCTCTGCAAACCTGTCCCAGACATCGGCATCCCGCAGATCATCCAGTGCAAGGGCACCTTCGGCAGACATATGCAGGCGCAGGTCGTCCTGTGCCGCATCACCCCGTTGCACGACTGGTGGGGTCACGTCGATGGGTGGCGGCGCCACGATCTGCGCGCTCATCAGGAAAAAGATCAGCAGCAAGAAAACCACGTTGATCATCGGGAGGGCGGGTTCTGACTGGCGGCGTCGCGTAGGGTGTGAAAAATCCATGGCGTTATTCCACCAATATCAAGCGCGTGAACCCGGCTGCGGTCAAACGCTGTACAAAATCTGTCAGGCGCTGCACATCCGCCCCGTCGCGGGCGCGCACCAAAACCGCGTCATCCGGCGTGTCGGTGAGTGACACGAGCGCCTGCGGCAAATCCGCTTCGGTCTGCGATATTCCGTTCAGGAGAACGCCGTCGGACAACAGAGTGATCAATCGCGGCGGGCCGGAATAATCCCCCGCAGCACCCCCACGCGCCATATCAATCGCGGTTTCGCGCCCAAACTGTGCAGCCAACATAAAAAACACCAGCAGCAGGAACACCACGTCAATCAGTGGGGTCAGCGCCGGTTTTCGGCGTGCACGGGTTGGCGTAAAGGCAAACATCAGGCGTGGCGCGCCTTGAGGGTCGGGGTTGGTTCGGGCGCGGTGAACACACGCGTTGCCGTGTCTTCCATGTCGGCCTGAACCCGGTCAGCGATGCTTTCGATCCAAGTGAGCGCCATCGAGGCCGGTATTGCCACGGCCATGCCTGCTGCTGTGGTCAAAAGCGCCTCCCAAATGCCCCCGGCCAGCACCGACGGATCAGCCTGATTGCCGCTGTCCTGCAAAGCCTTAAATGCCGCAATCATTCCCAGTACTGTGCCGAGCAGACCAACAAGCGGCGCGATTGTGGCAATCAGTTCAAGCGCGCGCAGCCCAGTGCGCGTGTCCCAAAGCAAGGATTTGGCGACGCGGGTGGTTTCCTCGCGGGCCTCCGCATCAGTCAGTAATTCACTGCGGTGATTGCACATGGCCGCGTGGGCCAGCGTTGCCCGCAAGCTGCACTGACCTGACAGAGCAGTCACAGCTTTGTCGCGGCGACCATTGCACCAGTCTCTGAGCGCCTCCTCGGTTCCGGCACTGGACCAGGCTCCGACGCGCCAAAGCCGCCAGATCCTCCACAGAATGATGGCCAGTGTCAGCACGGACAAAACCGCAATCACCCATAGCGCCACGCCGCCGCGTTCCAGAAATGTGGTTAGCCCTGATATATCCATCTTACGGGTCCCCTTGTTGCGCCATCAGTTTCGTGGTTTCACTTTTGCCCGGATCATAGCGTTGCATCCATTCTGTGGCACCCTTGGATACAGCCTTATACACCGCACGGCCCGTCGCCTCACCGATTTCAGTGTGCAATCCGGCGTAAGGCGTGCCGCCCTCTGGCGCTGCCACGGCCACGCAATCCGTGCCGGTGCCCGTGGCGATGCCTGTCGGCAGGGTCAAACCGGCGTCCATGACGGCGGCGGTGCGGGCCTGAACGACGATGCTCATCACTTCCAGCAGGGCGGCTTGGGATATCGCAGTGTTCAAATGCAGGGCGATATTTATCGTGCCCCAGTCCTTGCCGGTTCTATCCAGTCGATAACCCACCCGTTCCGCGTTTGAAAACCCTACCGTGGCCACCGCATGCGCCCTCGTCGTGCCCACCTGGGTCTGCGCTTCGTTGTAACAGCGGATATCGCGTGAGGTCAGAAAAGCGACAGCATCCGCCGCATCGCGTGCGTGCAATTCACCGTCCAGCCACGCGCCGACATCCAGATCAGGCGTCAGATCCGCATTGCGCACTTCGCGCCACAAAATGCGGCGGGCGCGCACAAAACCGGGGCGGTTCATTGCCCAGCTTAGCACCTGCATCTCAGCACCAAGATCAAAGTCCATCCATGGGCGGTTCAGTGTGATCGGGCTCATCGGATCACATCCAGTGGCTGATAGACAAAGCCCTGATCCGTATGCTGGCACCAGGCCGCGATACCAAAAACCTGCGCCAGTGTTTCGGGCGAAAGAACGTCCTCGGGCGTGCCATCGGCCACCATGGTGCCGTTACCCAGCAGGATCAAGCGCGTACAATGCCGCGCGGCCAGTCCCAGATCATGAAGCGACACCAGCAGGGATTTCCCTTGTTGCGCAAGGGCTGCGAAGGTTTGCATCGTCGCAATCTGGTGGGCGGGGTCCAGCCCGGCAATCGGCTCATCCGCCAGCAAAAGCGGCGTGTCCTGCGCCAGGGCGCGCGCGATCAGCACTCGGGCCTGTTCACCGCCCGAAAGCTGCGTGGCAGGGCGATGGCGCATTTCGGTCAGATCCATCCGGGCGAGGGCTGCCTCAACCTGCCGGATATCATCGGCACCCGGTTTCTGAAGCGTGCCCAGATGCGGTATCCGCCCCAGCATAACCACAGACTGCACGTTGATCGGCCATGCAATTTCGCGCATTTGCGGCATCCATGCAGCATGTCCGGCCCGCGCCGCTTGCGGAAGCTGCGCCAGACTGCTCAGACCACCGTGCGGCAGCAAGCCAAGAATAGCCCGCATAAGTGTCGTTTTGCCCGCCCCATTGGCGCCGATCAGACCGACAAATTCGCCGGGGTCGATGTCGAAGGACACGTCGTGAATTACGCCTCGGTTTTGCAAGGTAACCGAAAAGTCGGAGACGGACAGCACGGTCACAGCCGCTCCTTTCGCAGCTTGAGGATCAGGTGCAAAAAGAGTGGCGCGCCGACCAGGGCCGTCAGTACGCCCAGCTTCAGATCACGGTCCGGCAGGACCACACGCGTGGCAATGTCAGCCGCAAGCACCATCACCGCCCCGCCCAGTGCCGAAGCCCAAAGCAGCCGTGAGGGATGCGCGCCGACAAAGGGGCGCAGTATATGCGGCACCACAAGTCCCACAAAGCCGATGGCCCCCGCCACAGCCGTGCCGGCCCCCACCACACAGGCGGTGCCAAAGACCAGTTGCAGGCGTAGCCGGCTGACATGGATACCCATCGCCTGTGCCGCGTCCTCGCCCAAGGTCAGCGCATCAAGACCCCGCCCCAGCGTGCCCAGCAACGCCAGGCCCAGCCCCATCAACGGAGCGGCAAGCCACACATGGGTCATCGACCGATCCTCAAGCGAGCCCATCATCCAGAACACGATTTCACTGGCGGCGAATGGATTTGGCGACAGGTTCAGCACCAGTGAGGTCAATGCAGCCGCCAGCGCCGAGACGGCGATTCCGGCCAGGATCAACGTGAGAGACGTGCCGCGTGGCCCAGCCAGCGCCATGACCAGCAAGACCGCCAAAAGCGCACCGCTCAGCGCCGCCAATGGCAGCCCGAGCGCGAAACCTCCGGCAAATCCGGTCTGAATCGCGATCACGGCGCCCAGGGCGGCAGACCCCGACACGCCGATCAGACCAGGCTCGGCCAACGGGTTGCGCAGATAGCCCTGCATCGCGGCCCCTGCCAGCCCAAGGCTGGCACCGATCATCACCGCCAACAGAGCGCGCGGCAGGCGAATTTCGCGCATGACCAATGCGATTGGGCTGTCGCCCCCCGCCATCAGCGCCCGCAGGCTATCAGCCAAGCCGATACGTGCCGGGCCGATCAGCAAGGACACCCCGAAGAGCACCGCAACGGCCAGGCTCAGCGGCAGCAGCAGCCGGATCATGGCTGTACCCCGGTCATGGAGCGGCGCAAATCGGCCAATTGCTCTGCCGCGCGCAGGACAAAAGGCGTGCCGCAAACCCAGTCATGATCTGTCACAGCAGCGGTGGCACGGCTGTCCTGTATGGCTTTGACCACCGGATGTTGCATCACGTCTTCGGCCCGCGATCCACCTGGATAAGGCGTTGTTGTGATCACCAGATCTGGATCCGTCAGGGCCAGAACCTCAAGCGGCATCTTTTGGCCCCAGCCATAGCCTGCCTCGATTGCGGCATTGCTGAACCCGGCCAGTTCAAGGATATCATTTGCCAAGGACCCTGCACCCGAGGTGAAGCCATTGGCATAGTAGAAGATCGCCGCGGGCCGCGGTCCAGCCTCGGACGCCAGTGTCGCGCGGCGCGTCTGAAAATCGGCAATTATGGCTTGCGCCTGAGCCTCACGATGCAAAACGGCGCCCATTTTGGCCAGCTGATCCGTCACCTCATCCAGGGAAGACGTGATCGCAAAGATTTCCACACGGATGCCCAGCCCGCGCAGCATATCGACCGTGGTCCGCGGCGTATACTCACCCGCCAGCACCAAATCGGGTCGCATCAGGTAGATATCTTCGGCTTGCCCATAGTTGATGCGATAGCCTCGTGCCTCTTCAGCCATGGGCGAGACATGGGTGTCCAGCGCGATCTGCGAAACTGACAGCAGCTGCCCTTCAGTGGCCAACATCATGGCCAGCTGATCCGTGCATAGGTTCATGGAGACGACCCGTTGCGGGGCATCAGCCCGCGCATCTGGCGCGTTACAGCACATAGCCGCGCCCACCAAAACGATGCGCGCCGCCAGGGCCTTGATATGCTTAGAAATCCACACGCAACCCACCATAGAGCGCGCGGCCGGGCTGGTTGAAACCGCCTGCGGTCTCATAGTCCTCGTCCAGCAGATTCTCCATTCTGACATAGATCTCGGCCGCGTCGGTTACGTCATAGGACAGACCCGCCCCGACCAGTGTGTAATCGCCAACTTTGTTGCCAGCAGGCGCAAATGCGCTTGGCACCACGTCCGCGACATGACGGACATCCAGATAGCCACTGAACCGATCCGTGAACGCGCCAGAGACACCGATTACCGCATCATGCTTGGGGGTGCGGGTCAGGCGGACACCATCGGTTTCCGCATCGGTATAGGTGTAGGCCCCATAGACGGAAAAGCGATCAGACATCATATATTCGCCCGACAGCTCAATCCCCTTGGATGTGGTCGTGCCCGGCACCTGATTGAAGCAGCCAAAACCGCTTCCGCAGATGACCGCGCCCGGATCAAAGTCAATCAGATCATCGACGTCAGTGTAGAACACCGTGGCTTTGACAAAGCCACGATCGCCGTATGTCTTTTCAACACCCAACTCGTAGCTGATGCTGTCTTCCGGCTGCAGGGTCGGATCACCAAATGCGCTGAAGCGTTCGAACAGCGACGGCGCACGATACCCGGTGCCCACCGACGCCCGCACAGCAATATCCTGCTGTGGGCGATAAACGGCGGTCAGACGCCCGGAGGTTTGTCCGCCGAAGCTAGAGTTGTCATCGTGGCGCAGAGCAGCCGACAGATCGACCTGATCTGAGGGACTGAACAGCAATTCGGTGGTTATGCTGGTATTGTCCTCTGATCCGGTGACGGCACCGTTGTCTATTTCTTCGTCCGTGTGATCAATGCCGAAGTTAAGCGTTGTTGCGGCCCCAAGTTCGGCGCTGCCCAGATAAGATATCGACTGGCGCTCACCCTGAAAGCGAGTGGTGGCGCCGCCGGGATCTTTGCGATCAATGTCGAAGAAAGAATAGCTGAGCGTGTGGGTGATGGCCGCAATTTCAAACGTTGCGAACACGCGCGCCCCGCGCTCTTCCGAGAACAGCTCGCCTGTGGTGTCGAGCGTGAAAGGCGAACGGTCAAATTCGCTTTCGCCGTCCCGGTAGAGCAATGCACCCCCGACAGTGAAAGTGTCTGTGATCGCATACTCACCCGACATATGAAGCGTAGATTGCTCAAACCCGTCGTCTTCCGTGTTGAACGATTGCGACGAGATGCCTTGCGTCTCAATGCGGCCATAGCTGAGCGCGACAAAACCGCGGTCGGTTCTGTACCCGAGGTTCAGCGTGCCGGAATAGGTGTCAAAACTTCCAGCTTCTGCCTGTACCTGGCCTGAAATCCCAAGTTCAGTGGGCTGAAACGTGGTGATGTTGACCACACCGGCAATGGCCTCGGATCCAAAAATGGCCGATTGCGACCCTTTAAGCACTTCGACGCGGTCCACCCCGGATGCGGTCAAACCACCAAAGTCGAACTGGTTCTGTGTGCCCGACGGATCTGATACATCAATCCCGTTGATCCGTACACCGACATAGCGCGACGGCAGGCCGCGCACCTGGATCGTGCCAAGCCCCCCCAACCCGCCATTGCTGGTGACATTGACGCCGGGCAACCGCGCTAAGCGGTCGACCACGCGGGTGTCGTTTGCGCCTGCGTCTTCGCCCGCCAACACCTCGACATTGGCGCCGGTGCGAGCCTGTTCAACCGGCGTCAATGACGATGCCTCGACGATGATCGGATCAAGATCAAAGGCCAGTTCCTGAGCCAATGCAGGGGTGGTCAGAATGGCGGTGCTCGCCAATAGGGATGCCATGTGGTGGCGTGTCATAGGTCTTCCTCCATCCGCAAAAGCCGCGGGTGTCGTTGAAATAACTGACGGAAGAGCAGACTCCGCCAGCGGTGCAAATGCCACCACGACGGAAGGTCCGTAGCCCATAACGCGCCCCGCGTTCGGACAGGGTGAACACTTCGGCAGGTCTCCTGACTCGCGGGTCGATGCTCGGCCGGGTCTTCCCACTGTGGTATTCACAGCAGTGACATGTTCCGGCTTTGCTCGCCGCTTACAGTTGCGGGGGCAGTCACGGATTTGGTGCCAATTGGCGGCGCCTCACCGTGTTCCCTATTATCCAGACTTACGCTGTCCGGACCGAAGTGAGTCGGTGTGTATTGCAAGTGGCAAAACTTGGAAAGTAAAATCGGATGTCGCGTTATGTCTTGTTCAGTTTACTTTGCATCGCGCTTCTCGAGCAGGGACATTCAATCGCTATAGCTGCTCTGCCTTCGTGGGTGCGATGATCTGCATGGCACCGCGCGCGATCCGAGATCACGGGCCTAGACACGTATGCGGCGGTTCGAGAAATCTAGACCAATGCCTGGAAAGTTCCGCGACCTGTAAATTGGCCTTCTGAGAATTGCTGCGCAGTCGACGAATGGCCGATCTCTTCGCTGTGCGGCAGCGTGGAACTTTACGCCTCTGCGGGGCTTTGTTGCAGGGATCGTTCTGAGCCTGATACTGAGGTTGCTCCTTCCCATTCAGGATGCTGAGCATGCCGCACAAATTCAATGCTAACCGCCGAGGCAAAATTCCGAAGCAAAAGTATCGTGTGTCCAACTGGGCGAGTTACAACGAAAGCCTTCGGCGTCGCGGAGATTTGACGGTCTGGGTCAACGAAGAGGCGCTTGGTTTGCGGCGGGCATCGCGCAGGGCGACGCGGGGTGGTCAGCGGACATATTCAGACCTGGCGATCGAGATCTGCCTGACCCTGAGCGCCGTCTTCAAGCAACCGTTGCGCCAGACACAAGGCTTCATGCGTAGTATCGCGGCCTTGCTTGGTGTCGAGATTGCGGTGCCAGACTTCTCCACGCTCTCGCGCCGGGGCAAGGGACTGACTTTGCCTGCGACGCGTAAAGCCGACCGATCCGATCCGGTCCATCTTGTGGTGGATAGTACCGGCCTGAAGGTCTTCGGTGAGGGCGAATGGCTTGAGAAAAAGCATAAAACCAAACGCAAACGGCGCTCTTGGCGCAAGCTGCACCTCGGCCTCGATCTTGTCAGTGGCGAGATTGTCTGCTCCGATCTAACAACCGATGATGTTGGCGATCCGACAGCGCTGCCAGATCTCTTGGATCAAGTCGACGGCCCGGTTGCTCTCTTTCTGGCAGACGGAGTTTATGATGGAGAACCAACATCTGATTTGCTTGCCGCTCGGTTCGAATCGATGATTGAGGTTGCGATCCCACCTCCGAAAAACGCGATCCTGAGCCCCAATCCGGCCCAAAGTCCGAGCATTCGTGATCGCCATATTGCCGACATTTGCGCGCACGGACGAATGGCCTGGCAGAAGTCATCGGGCTACAATCAGCGGAGCTGCGGCGAAACCCAGATGGGTCGCCGGAAGACCGTCATCGGGCCCAAGCTAAAGGCGCGCACCATCGAAAATCAGAAAACAGAAGCCAAGATTGGCGTCCGAGTTCTGAACCGGATGACCGGACTTGGCCGCCCGCATTTCGAACGCACCGCCTGAAGTCCGTCTCAGGTAGGGCGCGTTCTGAGTTGCAGCTGATCTGTGCAACACGGCCCTAAAAGACTATTCCCTGGATATGGCTGAAAAAGCCCCTTTTGCCTAGTTGGTGGCAGGTCTAAAGGACTGGAATCTGTATGGCCAATATGCAGCGGGCAATTCTTTTTACGTGATAGATTTCGCCAGCGCGCAGCTTTTTGCCGCTTACCGCGGCGTCGGCGACATAGAGCGCGCCGTCATCTACAGCTTTCTAGCGAACAGAACGAAAATACAGATTCTTTCTGGTGAACTTCGCGCTGATTCCGACGTGATAAAGCACTACCGCCACAATCCGTTAAAGGAAATCCTGGGCAATAGTTTTTCGTCATTGGATCGAGCACCAGCTGAAAACGTACTTGCGTGTATGTTGACTGCTGACAATCAGAGGGTGGCCGTCGCAAAGGTCGTGACCTCGCAATACTTTCAAACCTGTCTGAAGAACAATACCACAGAAAAATAGCCCTTTATGACTGGGGCTCAGTGCCCGGAAGCCCCGTCTTTCAACGGACAAATCAAACTTTTTCGATGCTCCAGAACCTGAAACGCCCCTGCCCCGTGACCTCTCGGATCAACCCGTGATCCATTAGCCATGTCAGGTTGCGTTGCACCGCCGCGCGGCTGGCCCCAGTGAGGTGTTCCGCCATCGGCGCCGACACAAGCGGCCATTCCGCCAGCACAGCAAGCAATTGCCCCGGCGTGCGCCCCGAGAGTTTGGCCGTCCGGTCGCGCGCCTCGCTCTTCCAGCGTTCCAATTGATCAAGCTGACGCCTCGCCTTGAGAATGGCGCTCTGCATCCCCTCGATCCACGCGCCCAACCGCGCCTCGGGGTCTTGCGATCCGCGCCCCGCACCGGTTAGCGAAAGCGGCACGAAAATCACCCCGCCCCGGCATTCACCCGCCGCCAGCCGCGCCGCCGTCACCACCGCCTCAAGCCGGTCCCCCCGATGCCCAAGCCCCGCCATCGGCCAAAGGTAAAACCCGAACGCCGCGCGCACCAGCGGATGCAACCCACCCGCCTGCGCCATCACGCTCTGCCAGCCTTCAATCCGCTCGCCAAGCGGCTCTGCCCCCTGCCCCGGCTCGTGACGCCCCAGAAAGGCCTGTAACCCCTGCTCTGGCCCCGGCCCGCCCGACAGCCTCCGCATCGCCCAGCCGACCCGTGCCAACGCCTGCGCATCCTCCTGCGCACCCGCAAGGCGCATCGCCAGCCAAAGCGCCAATCGCTCGGGCGTCACCCTCTCTCCGGCAAACCAGCTTAACTCCGCCGCCGCGCTCAGCGCCAACCGGTGCCGCCACCCCTTGGGCGCACGCAACAACCGATCGTCCAGCGCCCCAAGGCGTGCCGCAACCCGCGCCAACGGCAGGGCCAGGGCCGCCTGGGCCCTCTCCCAGGGCACAACCTGATCGCCCTCTGACGCATCCACTCTTGGCAAAGGCGCATGCGACGCCTCTTCTTCCGGCGGGCCGGGCAGAAACCATAGATCGTCGTCGCAGTCCTCATTCATATGCGCAAAATATCGCAGTTTTGCACATTACAAAAGGCCTCACTCCCCAAGATCGTCAAACGCCCCCGGCACCATATCCTCCCAGAACGCGACCATCTCACCGACACAAAGCGCCGCCGACCAGCCAAGGCGGGCAAATTCGGCGCGCTTTACCTCATCTTCAACCCCGGCGAGGAACAGCCGCCGGTCGGCATCACGCTGCGTCGGGCTGCGCGCGCCGGTCAATTCCCTGACCCGCGCCATCTGCGCCGCCCTGATCCGCCGCCCTTGGGCCACAGCGGCGCCGCGCGCCTCGGCCTCCAACTCGGCCTTGCTCTGAACCGCGCGCCGCGCCCGCTCGGCCTCGACAACCTCGGGGCGGGGCGCGGGGGGCTTCTCGGCGCGGTAATCATCGCGCAGCGCCGCCGACAGATAGCGCACCGGATGCTCGACCCCGGCGCGCCCCTTGAGATACTCAAGCTTCTGGCTCACATAATCTTCGCCATGCTCGGCTATCCATTGCCGCGCAAGCCGGTCACTTACCCCGACCTCGATCAGCCGGGCATAGACCCTGCCCTGTCGCACCCCCTCGCCATCGTCAATATTCATCATCGCAAGCTGCGGGTTTTCCTTGATCCGAAACCGGATCTCGCTCACCTGCCGGCCCATCTTGCGCAATTCCGGCTCGACCAGGATATTCGAGGTCTTGTTGACCTCGCTGACCGCCGGCTTGATCACCTTGGCATTGAGATGCTTGAAACTCTCGTAATAGACGCTGCCATCGACCCCCATCAACCGGCGGAAAAGATCAATCGGCCACCAGCCGGTGCTGCCGGTGCGCACAAACCGATAACAATTCTCATAAAGTGCCAGCGCGTGACCGCTGGTAAACCGTCGCTGGATATTGAGATTGATCAGCGCGAATACCTTGGGATCATGAAGCTTTTCGGCAAGCGCCGGGGAATAGGCGTATTCGCACACCCCGCTTTTCAGCTTGGCATAGGACAAAAGCGAACTGACCCCCCATTCCTGGCGGCCCTCTTCATCAAGCATGTCCCATTCGGCGGTGGTTTCGGCCAGCGAACGCAAGGATTGCTTGAGCGTCGCCATATCGTTGGAATTATACCCCACCATCAAACAGAGCGTCTGCGCATCAATCTGATGCTTGGGTTTGGTGATCAGCGCATCATAGGCATTGAGCAACAGCACATTCGACAGCTTGCGTTGCAACAAGGTCAGCTTGCCCGATACATGGATCGCGGCGACATTCTTTTTCACCGACTGGCGCCTTAACGCCCCGGTCAGCCTGTCATGCTGGATTTCTTCCTGCTGCATCGCCCTGCCCTTTTCGCCGCAGGATTTTTTCCTGTCGGCCTCTGCTCTCACCCATTAGTATGGCCCAAAAGGCACCCATGCTCAATCATTCTATAGGCACCCGTTTACGGGGGGTGGTGATCCTGCAAACGGGTCCTTATGGGGGTTTTCGGTGAGTATTTGGGGATAACCCGGTGGATATGTTCGGCTCAGATGACGGATTTAGGCCGAAATAGACTCGGTCCCGTGCTCCGGTCCCCCTGCCCCCGCGAATCGCCACCCCTCCTACCGTGGTCGGGCACCTTTGATCCTGCATATGGGTGCCTATCGTCCCGTAGCTTGGCACCCAAACACATATAAACACCGGATACTAAACGATAAATATAGCCTAAAGATTCTATAGAGTCCTAAAGAATTACAATCTTTAGCGTCGTGTTTTTCTTTCTGATATACTGAATTATACGAGTTTCGCTGCGAAACCTGCGTGTTTGCCTATCTGGTATCAGCATCTTCTTAGTGATTCACAATCCCGCCCCGATGTGCGATGATTCGTGCAATAGCACCTAAAAACGGTGATCTTAGCGAGGCGAGCCATACATGGACAAGAAATCAGAGACCCCCCTGCCCCCCTATTTCAATCTCAACCCAGAGACCGCTGCAAGCAAGCTTGGCCCCGTCGTCGACACCGCCCGATTCGCGCGTGCCGCGGCATTTGCGGGCCGTGGGCGCGATGATCTGGCCAAGCGTGGCTACGCCCCGGATGGCCGCAAGCGCCTGCGCAAGTTTTCAACATGGGAGGTGTGCCGCTATCTCATTCCCGTCGCCCCGGCCCATCTTCGCCGGGTTTTGAACAAGCACCCTGAATTGCCGCAAGGTGAAGGTCAGGGCAATTCCCGCTGGTTCAGCCTCGAAGAAATCCTGATCCTGCGCGACCACTTCGCCGAGGAAGGCAGCAGCGCCAAGGAATACCGCCCCTATCGCCCCAAGGGCCAGCCGGCCAAGATCACCGCCGTCGCCAATTTCAAGGGCGGTGTCGGCAAGACCTCGACTGCGGCGCACCTCGCGATGAGTGCGGCGCTTGATGGCTACAAGGTTCTGGTGATCGACCTTGACAGCCAGGGCTCGATGACCTCGATCCTTGGTGGCGATGTGCCCGATGAATGGCGCACCGTTTTCCCGCTTCTGGCCCGCGATTACGCGACCCATCTTGAGACCGAAAACCGGGTGCGCGAGGCGGCTGGCGACCCCGTCCTGCCGCTCGATGAAACCCTGACCGAGGCTTTGGGGGTGTCCTTTGGCGACGTGGTTCAGAAAACCCATTGGCCCAATATTGATCTGATCGGCGCACAGCTCAATCTCTACTGGGCCGAATTTCAGATCCCGGTCTGGCGCATGGGGCTGCGCAACTGGCCGCTTTGGGATGCCTTGACTTCGGCGCTCTCGGGCGGCGGCGCACTTGACGATTATGACGTGATCATCCTCGATACCCCGCCTGCCCTCGGCTATCTCACGATCAACGCGCTTGCGGCAGCCGATATCATTCTTGTGCCGCTTGGGGCCTCGTTCCTCGAATTCGATTCGACAGGCCGGTTTTTTGATATGCTCTATTCGACCTTCGCCTCGATCGAGGACGGCGAGAATACAGCCCGCCGTCGCGCCGGTCTGCCCGAGATGAAGTTTGAATGGGATGTGGTGCGCGCCCTCATCACCCGGTTCGACGCCAGCCAGCAGACCGATCTTGCTAATGTCATCCAGGCCTATTTCGGCGATATGACCAATGCCTACCGGCAGGATTATACCGCCATGGTTGGGCAGGCGGGTGAGACGGTGTCGGGCATCTATGAAGCCGATTACCGCGACTTTAACAGAGAGACCTATACCCGAGGGCGCGAAACCTTTGATCGCACCTATGCCGAGTTCAAGGAAATGCTGATTGGCGCCTGGTGGCGTGATGAACAACTTTCAAACAAGGAGGCCGGTCATGGCAAAACGCAGACAGCTTGAGGTGCCAAGCGCCGAAGCCCTGAAGGAAATCGAAGACGGTTTCGCACGCGAAACCCCCTCCGGCCCGGGCCTCCGCCCCCCCATCGCCGACGTCGTCGCCGACGCCGCCATGCGCTCTGATCCCTTGCCCGCGTCCGAGCGGGCAGATGCCGCACGCGATAAATCCGAGGCGCGGCAATTGCGTGAAGCTCTGGAAAAGGGCCTTGTCGCCCGCGAAATTCCCATCCACGAGATCACCTCCGATGCCCTCACGCGCGACCGGATTCACCTTGATGAGGAGGACATGGTCGAGCTTTGCACCTCGATTGCGGCGCATGGCTTGCGGCTTCCGATCGAGGTTTTCGAACCCGCAAATCCAGAGGCCGCCGGGAAATATGCCCTGATCTCCGGGTTCCGCCGCCTTGCCGCGATTCGCCGGTTGAATGCCATGTCTGGGGGTGAAAAGCACCTGACGATCGCGGCATTTGTCCGACAGCCGGACAGTATCGCCGATTCGGTGGTTGCTATGGTCGAAGAGAACGAAATCCGAACTGGCCTGAGCCAATATGAGCGGGGCAGGGCGGCTGCCATGGCGGTTTATGACGGGGTGTTCCCCTCGATGGACGAGGCCGTTCAGAGGCTGTTTGGTTCGGCCTCAAAAGCAAAGCGATCCAAGATCCGGTCGTTTGCTTTGGTGCATGAAGAGCTGGGCGACATGCTGAACTTTGCAACCCACCTCAATGAGCGTCAATGTCTGCGACTGGCGGCGGCGCTCAGGGCGGGTTTGGCACAGGATATTCGCCGGGTTCTGGAGGACCATGTGATTGAAACCCCCGAGGCGGAATGGGCGGTTTTGGTTCCGCTGGTAGAGCAGGCCGAAGGGGTTGGCCCGGACCCAAGCCGGGGGGGGCGGCCCAAAGTGGCCAGCAAGGTCAGGAAAGGCGTGCAGATTCCATTGGCGAACGGGGTTTCGATTGAGCGGATTGAGCGACCGGAAGGCTATGCGATTCAGTTTCGGGGCGCGGCGGTGAATAGCGAGATGATCGACAAGGTGATCGACCATATCCGCTATTTGCTGGAAGAGGTGAAGGAATAGGGCAGGGGGGGTTCGCATGCGAAACCCGCTTGGTCCGACTGGGCTTGAGATTGATGGACACCTAGACTAAGTTTGGTTAACTAAGTCCGGAGCGATCGCGATGAAAACCGTCAATATGCACGAGGCCAAAACCCATCTGTCAAAGCTTGTCGAGCAAGCCTTGCAAGGCCAGCCCTTTGTGATTGCCAAGGCGGGAAAGCCGCTGGTTCAGGTCACGATGATAGAGACTGTTTCACCGCAACGAACCGGTTTTCTGAAAGGGCAGGTCGATATTCCGGCGGATTTCGATGAAATGGCCGCAGATGAGACAAAAACCCTGTTCGAAGGTGAAACAGAGACTGATCTAGGGGCGCAACGGTGAACCTTTTGCTGGACACCCATCTGCTGCTCTGGGCGGCGGCAAATGACGAGTTGATGTCACGCAAGGCCGACCGGATGATCAAGGATGCGCAGAACAGGCTTTGGTTCAGCGTGGCCAGCCTTTGGGAAATCACCGCGAAACGCGCGCTCGGTCGGCCGGACTTTCGTGCCGATGCCGGGCAGATGCGCGCCGGGCTCTTGGCCAACGGATATGAGGAGCTGCCGATTGACGGGCGGCACTGTCTGGCGCTGGCGACGTTACCGGCGATCCATGGCGACCCGTTTGACCGCATGCTGATCGCGCAGGCGGCGACAGAGGGGATGACCCTTGTCACCGCCGATAAAAAGGTGGCGCAATATCCCGGACCTATCGAGATCGTCTGAACGGCCCGAGGAGCGCCGATTGAGCGAATGGGCGCAGGGGGGGGGCACAAAAGGCTCGCACCCGCCTAGGCGCGCGGCGTATCGCCTGTGCCGATGTCCCAGAACAGCCCCGCCATCAATCGAAGTGCATCGCGGCAGACCGGTTTGAGAACATGCTCATCGGGGGCGTGTTGCGAGCAGCCGCGATAGGAATGCGGCACCCAGACCGTAGGCAGGCCTAGAATATCGCTAAAGCAATCATTGGGCAAAGAGCCGGCAAGGTTTGGCAGGATATGCGGGCGCTGTCCCGAGGTCTGTTCAAGCGAGCGGGCGACGAATTTGACCCAGGGGTGACCGGGATCAAGCCGTGTGGCGCGGAAAAAGCCGCGATCATGGGGCTCGATTCGAACGCTGTCAAAGCCGTGCGCGTCAAGATGGCGGCGCAGGGCAGGCAGGATATCTTCGGGCGTGGTGCCGACCACATAGCGCAGCTGACAGGTGGCGCGGGCATGGGCGGAAATCGCATTGACCGGGGCGTCGGGGACGCCGCTCTTCATCGCGAGGATCGCAAAGCTGTTCCAGCCATAGGCGCGCTCGACCGGGGTAAGGCTCTCTTCGCCCCAATCGGGGTTGGTTGCGGGGCCATCGCCGCCCTCGATCGGCAGGCCACGCAGGGCGGCGCGCACATCGTCGGTCAGGCTATCGGGGCGCCATTCGGGGATCTTGATCTGGCCACGGGCATCGGTGATCGTGGAGAGGGCCTGGGCCAAGATTATCGCCGGATCGGCCAGAAGCCCGCCCCAGTTGCCCGAGTGATGCGCGCCCTCGCGCAGATCGACGCTGAGGTCAAAGGTAACCCCGCCGCGAGAGCCCATGAACATGGTCGGGGTTTCCGGCTGAAGGCGGGGGCCGTCAGAGGCGATCAGGACATCGGCGCTGAGATCATCCTTGTGAGCGGTGAAGAATTCCGCCAAGCCCGGCGAGCCGGTTTCTTCGCCGGTTTCGATAATGATCCGACAGTTGAAGCCAAGTGCGCCACGGGTTTGCAGGACCGCATCGAGGGCGGCGATATTGATCAGGTGCTGGCCCTTGTTGTCAGCGGTGCCGCGACCATAGAGGCGGTCGCCCTCTTCCACGATCTGGAAGGGGTGAAGCCCGTCGCGCCATTGATCGGTCTGGGCACGGATCACGTCGCCATGGCCATAGCTTAGCACGGTGGGCAGGTCATCGCCCTCGTGGCGTTCGGCAATCAGGAAAGGGCCGGCATTGGCAACCGGGTTTGGATAGGTCTTGCAGGTAAAGCCCATGGCGGTGAGGCGCGGCAGCATGGCCTGTTCGAGATAACGGGTAAGTTCGGGGGCCTGATCGGGATTTTGGCTTTCGGTCTCATAGCTGACCAGATCGGCAAGCTCTGTCTGGAAGCGATTATCGTCGAAATAGGCCGAAATAGTGTCGATTGCGGTGTCGCGCGTCATTGGATTACCTGTCGTTTGGTTCGGAAATGGCATCGCCCCAGGGCGACATGATCTCGGTGCAGCCGGAATTGACCTTACCGTTGCGCATCACGCCGGCGGGGCAGGCGAAGGCATAGGGAAAGGGGCTTCGGCGGGTGGTGTGTACCGGGTGTTCGGTGCGTAGGCGCGCGATCACCTCGGGGGGCAGGGTTTCGTCGGCCACGATGGTATCACCGCCCGAAACGTCAATGCGGGCGTGATGGAAGGTATCGGAGATATCCTTGCCGAAATCGGCGACGAAAGAGGCCATTTGGGCCATAGCAGAGACTATTTTACGCCCGCCCGAGGCGCCAAAGGCAAAGCGGGTGTCGCCGCTCTCGCCAAGGATCGGGCAGACGTTCATCAGGCAGGCCTTGTCGGGGCCAAGCGAGTTGGGCCGGCCCTGAACCGGGTCGAACCACATGATGCCGTTGTTCATCAAGAGCCCGGTCGAGGGCGACACCACGCGAGAGCCGAAGATCGACAGCAGGGTCTGGGTTTGCGACACCATATTGCCCTTACGATCAACCACCGAGAAATGCGTGGTGCAGCCGGGGGCCTTTTCGGTCTCGCCGGTGTCGCCCATGGCGCCAAGGCGGGCGGCATAGGCGGATTTGAGGCCAACGGCATAGGCGGCAAAGGCCTCTGGTTTGGTGTGCATGTCCCGGCTTTCCATCAGGGCGAGGGCCTGTTGAAAGGTCGGCCCGGCGGTCAGGCCGGGGGGCACGTGAAAGCGGGTTTTGCGATAGTCAAAGCTAAGCGGGTCACCCATCCTGGCGCGGTAGGCGTTGAGGTCGCTGTTGCTAAGGCATCCGCCTTTGGCCTGAATGTCATTGGCCATGGCAGCGCCAAGATCGCCGTCATAGAATGTGCGCGCACCGTGGCGGGCGATCTGGTCAAGGCTGTCGGCCATGCGGCTCTGATCCAGCCGTTTTTCGGCCAAAGCGGTCCAGCCGCTGATCGTGGGCCATTGACCGTCTTCAAGGAAAAGCGCCGCCGCGTCGGGGTCTTGCGCGAGCGCGCGGGTGGTTGAGGCGATGATAAGGGCGGCGTACCAATCGACCAGCAGCCCCTGTTTGGCAAAGGCAATGGCGGGCGCAAGGAGGTCGGCCCATGGCAGGCGGCCAAAACGATCGTGCATCTGGCCCATGCCATCGACAAGGCCGGGCACGGCAACGGCGGTTGCGCCTTGCACGTTGCGGTCATCAACCACCTGTTCCCAAGGAAAGAGATCACCGGCGATGCCCTTGCCCGACAGCGGATAGTTGGCCGGATCAAGCGAGGCAGGGGCGCGCATGCCGTAATTGAGCGCCTGAGCGGTGCCGGTTTCGGCGCGCCAGAGCATCAGGGCGCCACCGCCGGCCGGGCCGCTCATCCACGGCTCCAGCACGCCGATGGCGAAGGACGTGGCGACGGCGGCGTCGACCGCATCGCCGCCTGCGGCCAGAACATCGGCCCCGGCCTGCGCGGCAAGGCGATGCTGGGCGGCAACGACGCCGAATTCGGTTTCAACGACGGTTTTGCGGGTGATCATGTTGCGTGACAGGTTTTCGGACATTTTTAGCCCTCCTTGCCAATGAACATCGGGCCAGTTGGGTCATGCAGGTGACATTCCACATGGCCCAAAGGGGTGGGAAGGGCGCGCGGAGCGTCTGTTTTGCAGAAATCGGTGGCCTTGGGGCAGCGCGGATGGAAATGACAGCCCGAGGGCGGATCAATCGGGTTGGGATAGGCCATGCCAAGCTGGGTATCGGGCACGCCAAGGCCGGGTTCTGGCGTGAGGACCGATTTCAGCAGCGCCTGCGTATAGGGGTGGCGGGCGTGATCGAACAATCCGCCAACCTCGGCCTCTTCGACGATGCGGCCAAGATACATCACGGCGACGCGGGTCGCGAGGTGTTCGACCACCGCCAGATCGTGGCTGATGAAGAGGTAGGTCAGGCCAAACTCGCGGCGCAGATCGCCCAGAAGGTTGAGAATCTGGCTTTGGACAGAGACATCAAGTGCCGAAGTGGGCTCGTCGCAGATCACGATTTCGGGTTTCATGATCAGGGCGCGGGCGATGGCGACACGCTGACGCTGACCGCCGGACATCTGGCTTGGGAAGGTGTTCATCACGCGCGCCGGTAGGCCGACGATATCGAGGATATTGCGCACCTCTTTATCCCAGCTGGCGGCGTCGCCGATGCCATGCACCCGGAGCGGCAGCGAGACGATGTCAAAGATGCTTTTGCGCGGGTTTAGAGACGAATAGGGGTCTTGAAAGATCGGTTGAATCCGGCGCGCAAGGGTCATGCGATCCTGTGCGCCGATTTCCTGCCCATCGACCAGCACCTGACCGCTTGTCGGGCTTTCCAGCCCGAGCAAAATCTTGGCGAGGGTGGATTTGCCGCAGCCGGATTCACCGACAAGGCCAAGCACCTCGCCGCGCGGCACCGTAAGCGACACATCGTTGACCGCCGTCAACGGGCGCGGCGTGCCGAACAGGCCCTGTTTCACGCGGTAGGTCTTGGTGACGCCGCGCAGTTCAAGAACGGGGGCTGTGGTGGTCATGCGGTGGCCTCCTCTGCGTGGCGTTTGCCGTCTGCATGGACACAGCGAAACACGTGCCCCTCTGTTGCATGGCGCGGGATTTCGCCGCGACATTCAAGCGTTGCATGCGGACAGCGGGTGCGAAAGGCACAGCCCGCCACATCGCCAATCAGCGAGGGCACGATGCCGGGAATGGTGCCAAGGGTGCTGCCGCGTTTGGTCTTGCCGGGCAGGGGGATACAGCGCAACAGCCCACGGGTGTAGGGGTGCGACGGCGTATTGAACACCTCGGTCGCAGAGCCGGTTTCGACCAGCTCGCCGGCATACATGACCGCGACCTTATCGGCGACGCGGGCCACGACACCAAGGTCATGGGTGATCAGGATCATCGCCATGTTCATCTCGCGGCCAAGATCATAGAGCAGGCGCAGGATCTGGGCCTGAATGGTGACGTCAAGCGCGGTTGTGGGCTCATCGGCGATGATCAGTTCGGGTTCGCACATCAGGGCCATGGCGATCATCACCCGCTGGCGCAGACCACCCGAAAGCTGATGCGGGTATTGCGACAGCCGGCTTGCGGCGGCGGTGATGCCGACCTTTTCCAAAAGCTCGATGGCGCGGGCGCGTGCGGCGTCTTTTCCGACCGATTTGTGCAGCAACAGAGCCTCGGTAAGCTGATCGCCGATGGTATAGGCGGGGTTGAGCGAGGTCATCGGTTCCTGAAAAATCATCGACATGCGCGCGCCGCGCAAGGCGCGCATGGTGCGGGCATTGGCGCGGGTGAGGTCGATGCCGTCAAAGGCCATCTCATCGGCCGAGCGTTTGATGGTTTTGCCCAAAAGCCCCATCAGCGCCAGCGAGGTCAGCGATTTGCCAGAGCCGCTCTCGCCAACGATACAGAGGGTTTCGCCGCGCTTGAGATCAAAATCAATGCCGCGCACCGCATGCAGGGTGCCGCCGCCAACGGGGATATCAAGCGTCAGGTTGCGGACGCTCAGAAGAGGTTTATCCATGGCTCAGCTCCGGTTTTCGGGGGCGGTGACATCGCGAAGCCCGTCACCCATGAGGTTGATTGCCAGCACCAGCACAAACAGGACCGCGCCGGGGATAAGCACCATCCAGGGCTCGAACAGCATCATGTTCTTGCCCTCCGAGACCATCAGACCCCAGCTTGGCGTGGGGGGTTGCACCCCGAGGCCAAGAAACGACAGGGCCGCCTCAAGCAGGATGGCATGGGCCATTTCAAGGGTGACCACGACGATCAGGTTGTTGGCGATGTTCGGCATGATTTCCGACAGGATCACCCGCGGGGTCGAGGCGCCGATGGCGCGGGCGGCGGCGACATATTCGCGGCCGCGCACCTGAAGCGTCGAGGCGCGCATGACAACGGCGAAACGATCCCAGAGCAGCAGGCCAAGCACCATGATCACCACCTGAAGCGAGCCGCCAAGGATTGCCACCACGGCGAGCGCGACAAGCACCACCGGCATGGCGAGGCGCACGTTGATCAGGAAGGTCACCACCATATCGACGCGCCCGCCGAAATAGCCCGCCGCGACACCCATGGCGGTGCCGATGACGCCCGAGATAAGCGCGGCAATCACCCCGATCATCAGGGAAACGCGCGCGCCATAGATCAGCCGCGAGAGGTAGTCGCGCCCAAGGTGGTCGGTGCCAAGCGGGTGGTTCCAATCGCCGCCAAGAAAGACGGGCGGTTGCATCCGGGTCATCAGGCTCTGGGCATAGGGATCATGCGGGGCAAGCAGCGGCGCGAAGATCGCCACCAGCAGCAAAAGGCCCACCACAGAGGCGCCGATCAGCAGGCCCTGGTGGCCAAAGACGCGTTTGCGCAGCATCTGCGAGGGGGTCGGGCCGATGATATCCTTGAGGAGGGGATCGGGGGTATCGGTCATGGTCATCTCAGCTGCTCCGCATGCGGGGGTCAAGCCAGGCGTTCAAAACATCGGCGAGAAAGGTGAAGACGATGTAGAACATCGAAAAGACGAGGATCAGAGCCTGAACCGTGGGAAGATCGTTGCGCGCGATGCTTTCCCAGGCGAGGTAACCGGCGCCGTGCAGGGCGAAGATCGATTCAACCACGATCGAGCCGCCGAGCATAAAGCCCATCTGCACCGCCGCCAGCGAGACCACCGGGATGATCGCGTTGCGCAGGGCATGGCGAAACAGCACCCGCATTTCCGGCGCGCCCTTGGCACGCGCGGTGCGGATATAATCGGAGGAGAGCACATCAAGCATGCCCGCCCGCGTCAGGCGCATGATCGCGGGCATGGCGTAATAGCCAAGCACGATGGTCGGCATGATGAAATGCGCCGGGGTCGAGGCGCCCGAGGGCGGCAGCCAACCGAGCTTGATCGCGAAGAGAACAATCAGGATCAGGCCGAACCAGAAGCTTGGCATCGCTTGCCCCGCAACCGACAGGAACAGCGCCACCCGGTCGATGATCGAATTGGGGCGGATCGCGGCGGCCACGCCAAGCGGTACGGCGGTCACCAGGGCAAAGGTGATGCCGCAGAGGCCGAGGGTCATGGTCACGCTGAGGCGTTCGGCGATCAGCGAGGCCACCGGCAGGCGGAAATAATAGCTTTCGCCAAAATCGCCGCGCAGGGCGGCCCACAGCCATTCGCCGTATTGCACCAGCATCGGGCGGTCAAAGCCGTAAAGCTTGCGCAGGGCCTCGATATCTTCGCCGCTGGCGGTTTCACCGGCAAGGGCAACGGCGGGATCGCCGGCCATGAACAGCAGGCTGAAGCTTATGAAAGAGACGGTGAAGGCCACCAGAACGGCAAGCCCCAGACGTTTGAGGATGAAATTGAGCATGGCAGCGGGCCCTTTGGTTGGTGCGGGCAGGAATGTGTGCGGGGGACAGCAGATGCCCCCCGCAACAGGCCGGAAGGTTTAGTTCCAGGTCATTGTGGTAAAGCGCAGCACCTCGTCGGCGGTGGGCGTATAGCTTACCTCGTTCGTGGACACATAGTTGGTGTTGTACGAGAACATCGGCGCCCAGTAAGCCTGATCGGTGATCCGGGCGATGGCATTGCCGTAATGCTCGATCCGGGTGGCGTCGTCGGTCGCGCTATCGGCGATGGTGAGATCGGCCAGCACCTGATCGTCGCGGGCATCGTCAAGCGAGCCGTGCTTGAAGAACTGGCTGACCATGGCCGAGGCATCGTTGATCGAGAAGCTCCCCCAGGTGAGGAAGGCGAGCGGCACGTCGCCGGTCATGTTAAGCTCGCGCAGGGCCGAATATTGCAGGAATTTGAAATCTGCCTTGATGCCCACGGCGTTGAGATAGCTCAGGATCGCCTCGGCGTATTCGCGGTTGCGATAGGCGTAGAATTCTGTGGTGAAGCCATCGGGATAACCGGCTTCGGCCAAAAGCGCCTTGGCCTTTTCGGGGTTGTATTCATACTCGGTTGCCGCGTCCTGAACACAGCCGAACTGGCTTGGGAAGCAGGGTGTCCAGACCACCTTGGATTTGCCCTTGAGCAGGGCCGCGACAAGCTCTTCGCGGTTGATGGCGTGGTTCACGGCGCGGCGCACAAGGACATTGGTAAAGGGTGTGTCACCCGAGCGTCCGGCGGCATCCATCGAAAGATAGCCGACGCGCATGGTCGATTCGTTGCTGACCGTAAATTGATCCATCTGCGCCAGTTTTTCGGCCTGATCGGCGGGCACCTGCCAGATTAGATCGAGAGAGCCGCTGAACAGTTCGGCCATCTGGGTGTTCACATCCGGGATGGTGCGGATATCGACATTTTCGATGCTGGCCTTGCCCTTGGGGCTATCGTGATAGTCGGCATTCTTTTGCAGAACGAAATGCTGGCCGGGAACGACCGAAACCGCCTTGTAGGGGCCGGTGCCGACGGGCTTGAGGCCCATGCCGCTTGGGCCGACTTCGGCGTAATATTCGTTGGGGTACATCGAGACCGGGCCGGACAGGAATTCGATCGCGGCGGGAAAGGCCTCTTTGAGGTGGATGCGAACGGTGTAGTCGTCGATCTTCTCGGCGGATTTCATCCAGTTCACGTTGCGCTGTGTTTTGACGCCGTTTTCTTCCTTGGCGACGAAATTGACGGTATAGACCACATCATCGGCGTTGAATGCCTCGCCGTTGTGAAAGGTCACGCCTTCGCGCAGTTTGAATTCGAGCGTCAGATCGTCGATCCATTCCCAGGAAGTGGCCAGATTGCCGGAATACTCGTTGGTGATCGGATCGCGGTAGATCAGGCCATCCCAGATCGCGCGTTGCAGAACGACGCCTTCGCGCGAGGAATTGAAATAGCTGTCGACGTTCTCAAGCTCTTTGGTAAAGCCGACGCGCAGTGTGTCGTTGGCCTTTTCGGCCCATGCGGCGCCGCTTGCCGCGATGAGCGCGACGCTGGCGATGGTGGTTTTGAACCAGGATTTTTTCATCGGTTTCTCCCTAGATGGTCAGTGGTGGTCTCGCGCGATTATGGCCCCGCGCCGTTGTTTTGGCCATTGCGTTAGGTATTATATAATGATACCTAATGTTGCCATATGATCCATTAAGTGCAGGTCGGGTGCATGCGTCAACCCCCGCCAGGGGGCGAAACGACAATTTTGTGAGAGTAGCATGAAAACAAAGCAGAATACGCTTTATGTCGGATCACTTGCCAAGGGCTTGCGGCTTTTGCGGGCATTTGATGAAAGCCACCGCGAGATGTCCCTGTCAGAGCTTGCCGCGCGCACCGGCCTTGATAAAAGCGCCACGCAGCGCCTTGCCAACACGCTTCATATCGAGGGGATGCTTGACAAGGACCCCGGCACACGGCGATTTCGCCCGTCGCATGCCTGGCTTGAGATGGCCTATGCCTATTACTGGTCCGATCCGCTTGTCGGGCAGGCGATGCCCAAGCTGATCAATCTCAGCCAGGAGTTGGGCGAGACCGTGAATCTTGCCGAATTGTCCGGCGACCACATCATTTATGTCAGCCGTCTGCCCTGCAAGCGGACCTATTTTGCCGCGACGGTGATCGGGCGGCGATTGCCGGCGCTGTCCACCTCGGCGGGGCGGGCGATGCTTGCGACCCTTCCCGAAGACGAGTGGCGCGCGGCGGTGGATCACTGGCCGATCAAGCCCTTTACCCCAAGCACGACCCTGGACCGGGACACGATTCGCGCCAGTGTCGAAGCGGCGGTGCATGATGGCTATGCGATTTCAAAAGGTCAGATGATCCTGAACGAGATGGCCGTCGCCACACCGATTCTCGGGCCTGACGGGCGGGCCTGTGCGGCGGTGCAATGTTCGGTGTCGGGGCATACCTGGGATCGCGATCGGATCGCGGCAGAGATTCTGCCCAAGCTTCAGGATACGGCGAATGCGATTTCTCCGTCGTTCCTGTCACCGCGCGGCGGCTAGGCGCCTGCGGTAAGATTTCCGTGACGTCGGGGCGTTTGCAGTGTGAATTTGTCTGAGCCGTGTATATATTCAAGAAATGCGATATTGTCCTGATCGGAGGATCGGGTGAGGCGAGAGGATAGAGGTTATGACGGGTATTGAAACAGCGTTCACGCCGCTTCAGTCACTGCTGGGCGGGGCTCTTATCGGGCTGTCGGCGGTTTTGCTGATGCTGGCGCAGGGCCGGATCATGGGCGCGACGGGTATCCTGTCGGGTCTGATCACCGGCGGCACGCCGGGCGACAAGGGATGGCGCGCGGCGATGGTCGCGGGGATGATCAGCGGACCATTGTTGATTGTCGGGCTGACCGGGCAGATGCCGGTGGTTGAGGTGCCGGTGTCCCTGCCGATGGTTCTGATCGGCGGGTTCATTGTCGGGATTGGCGTGACCTTCGGGTCGGGCTGTACCTCGGGGCATGGGGTTTGCGGGATGGCGCGCCTGTCAAAGCGGTCGTTCGCGGCGACGGCGACCTTCATGGTGGTCTGTCTTGCCACCGTTTTTGTCATACGTCATGTGCTGGGGGTGTAAGCGATGCGGTTGCTGTCTGGATATATCGTCGGCTTGGTCTTTGGCCTTGGCATTGCCATTTCGGGGATGATCAACCCCGCCAAGGTGCTGAACTTTTTTGACATTGCCGGAACCTGGGACCCGAGCCTTGCCTTTGTGATGGGCGGGGCGCTTGTGACGACCTTCATCGGCTATCGCCTTGTCTGGCGCAGGCCGGCGCCGATGATTGGCGGCGGGTTTCAGCTACCGACCAACACCAGGCTTGATGCGCGCCTGATTGGCGGTTCGGCGGTGTTCGGGCTTGGCTGGGGCATTGCGGGGTTTTGCCCCGGCGCCGCCCTGCCGGCGCTTGGCACCGGACAGGTCGGGGTGTTTGCCTTTGTGGCCGCCTTGTTGGCGGGGATCTGGGTGGCGCGGGCGGTGCAGGCGGGCCTTGACGCGCGCCGGGAAGAAAGCGCGGCATGAGCCCGCGCGCCGCAACCTCTGAGCGGATCAGGCAAAGCCGGTGATCAACTGGCGCAGGCCGATGGCCGCGCCGATGAAGATCGCGATAAAGGTGATCGGCGCGCTGAGTGCCAGCACCGAGAAGGCCGAGACGCCCTGACCGATGGTACAGCCTAAGGCAAGCACCGCGCCAAAGCCCATGCAGACCGCGCCAAGGATCTGGCGGCGCAGTTCGCGCGGGTCTTCGCAGGCCTCCCAGCGGAAATGCCCCTTGATCAGGCTGCCGCAGAAGGCGCCGGCGAGGACGCCAAAGACCGAGCCGACCCCAAAGCTCAGGCCGCCGCCGCTTGCGGTCATCAAAAACAGGATGGTTTCGCCAAGCGGGGCCGAAAAGGTGTGCGATTGCACCGGCTGGGGGGTAAAGCCGTGGGTCGCAACCCAAGTGGTGCCGACCCAGCCCGAGGTGACCGCGACCCCGACGATAGCGCCCCAGAACAGCGCCTTGCGGTCGCGCAGAAAGCTTGACGATCCAAGCGCCAGCAGCGTGATCAGCAGCGAGAGCGCGCCACCGGCCCAGACCAGCGGCAGGCCGGTCATCTGGGACAGGAGCGAGGCATAGCTTGTGGTCTCCAGCGCGGGGGTTGTGGCCTCTGTCGCCATCTGGCGCAGGCGGGCAAGCGGGCCGGACATCATCACATAGGCGGCGATGCCCATGACGATGACAATCACGAACGACCGCAGATCGCCGCCGCCAAACCGCGCCAGCGCGCCAAAGCCGCAATTGCCCGCCAGCGACATGCCATAGCCAAACAGCAACCCGCCGAGCACGGTAATGAGCGGCGACCAGGGGGTAAGGTAATAGACATTCGCCGAGAGGTTTACGGCGCCGACCCCGGCAAGGCCAAAGGTCAGCAGACCGGCGACGCCGATGGCCAGCACCCACATCCGCAGGCGGGTGTCGCTTTGCTGATAGAGGTAATCCTCGATCGCGCCGAGGGTGCAGAACCGGCCAAGCCGCGCCGCCAGCCCAAGCAAGGCGCCGCCGCCAAATCCGATCAGGGCAATCAGCAGGGGTTCAGGAATGCCATTTAGCATGCAGGTCTCCGGGGGTGCGGGGCAGGGTCAGGGTTGGTTGCAAAACAGATCATACACCATTTCGAGCATTTTTACCGCACGGCGATCTGTCAGGCTGTAATAAATCGCCTTGCCCTCGCGGCGCGGCGTCACAAGGCCCTCGACACGCAGACGCGAAAGCTGTTGCGACACGGCGGCCTGGCGGGCCGACAAAAGCTCTTCCAGCTCGGTCACGGATTTCTCGCCGGTCGAGAGATGGCAGAGGATCATCAGGCGGCCCTCATGGCTGATCGCCTTGAGAAAATCGGCAGCATTATGCGCGCTGGCCAGCATGGCATCAAGCGATTGCGGGTCGAGGTCACGCCCGGGCCGGTTGATGGGGGTCAGCATGGCGTGCTCATGGTTTGGCCGGTTCGCCGAAGGCGTCCTGGTGGGCCGCCAAAAGCTGTTCGACGTGAAACCAGAAGAAATCTTCGCTGGCGTAGCCTTCGATCCGGCCAAGTTCGACCCCGTCCTTGACCAGCACGAAGGTGGGGGTAAAGATCGGCGGGCTTTTGAAGGTCACGTCGTCGGGCAGGTCGTGAATATCGGCGCGGCGCAGCGGGGCAAGTTTGCCCTCGCGGGTCTTGGGATAGATATGCGCGATTTCGGCGTTCCAGCGTTCGCACCAGTGACAGCCCGCGCGCTCGACCATCACAAGATCAACCGCCCGCGCCGCGCCGGGCAGGGCGAAGACCAGCACGAGGAAAGTCAGGGCAAGTCGGGCAAGCAGGCTGTGCATGTGGGTTCCGATTGACGGGGCATCTAAAACATATGATAGTTTGAATGTGTTTTTCAATCAAGCAGTCTGAGGCCCCCTGATGTTCGACGTCTCTATCCTAAGCGCGTTTCTGGGCGGTCTGATCGTCTTTTTCTCGCCCTGCGTTTTGCCGATTGTGCCGTTTTATCTGAGCTATATGGCGGGGGCCTCGATGTCCGAGATCAGCGCCGAGGGCAGGTTGGCGCCTGGTGTGCGGCGCCGCGCCTTTGCGGCCTCGGTGATGTTTTCGGCGGGAATCATCACTGTTTTCGTCCTGCTGGGCGCGGCGGCCTTTGGGCTTAGCCAGGCGTTTCGCGGCTATCAGACCGAGTTTCGGCTTTTTGCCGCTCTGGTCGTGTTGATCATGGGGCTGCATTTTCTCGGGGTGTTGCGGATCGGGTTTCTGAACCGGGTGTTTCAGATGGATGCCGGTGACACCCGCAACATGTCGGTGCTTGGCGCCTATGTGGTGGGCTTTGCCTTTGCCGCAGGCTGGACGCCTTGCGTTGGCGGGGTGCTGACGGCGGTGGTGTTTACCGCGAGTTCCGAGGCGACCGCGCTCAAGGGGTTGGGCCTGTTGCTTGTGTTCGGATTTGCGATGACGACGCCGTTCATGGTGGCCTCGCTGTTCATCGGGCCGTTCTTGCGGTTTGCATCAAGGTTTCGGCGGCATTTGCCCAAGGTGGAAAAGGCAATGGGGCTTTTGATGCTGGTTTTTGCAGGGCTGATTGCCACCGATAGCGTCAACTACATTGCGCAATGGATGCTGGAGGCCTTTCCGGCGTTTCAGAATATCTAGGGTAAGGAGGGATTTATGAAACGGTTTCTGACGATGATCATGGCGCTTTGCCTGGCGGTGCCGGTGATGGCGGCCGAGCTTGGCGATGACGGGTTGCACAAGACCGACTGGATGCGCGAGACGTTCAAGGATCTGCGCGAGGATCTGGACGAGGCCAATGCCGAGGGCAAGCGCCTGGTGATCCTGATCGAGCAACGCGGCTGTATCTATTGCGAGCGGATGCATAGGGATGTCTTCCCGCTGCCGGTGATCGACAGCTATATCCGCGAGAACTTTTTTGTGGTGCAGCTCGATCTGTACGGCGCGGCCGAGCTGATTGATTTTGACGGCGAGGAGCTGTCGCAGCGCGATGCCATGCGAAAGTGGGGGATGATGTTTACCCCATCGATTCTGTTCATGCCGCAAGAGGTGCCAGAGGGTAAAACCGCCGCGCAGGCGGCCGTGGCGGTGATGCCGGGCGCATTTGAGGCGGGCACCACGCTTGATCTGTTAACCTGGGTAAACGAGGAGCGTTACGCGCTTGATTCCGGGGAAGATTTTCAACGTTACCACGCCCGCCGGATCAGGGAACGCACGGTCGATCTTGGGGATTGAGCGGGAAAAAACTCAGCAATAAATTCAAAAAATCGAATTTATTGTTGTTTGATCGCGCGATTGTGTCCTATGATATACGGAAATGTGAATGTGTTTAGGGAGGACGCATGAAACGATCAATTTTCACGATGGCGCTGGTCTGTACAGGCTTTGCGGTATCCGCCGCCGAGGTGGCCCCTTCGGATGTCAAGTTCGAGGATGGCAGTGTTGCCCAATCCCTGTCCGGCACGTCCGGCGATGCGGCCAACGGCCGCCAGGTGGTTGGCAATAAGTCCCTGGGCAATTGCGTCGCCTGTCATCAGGTCAGCGATCTGGCCGATGTCCCGTTTCAGGGCGAGATCGGCCCTCCGCTTGACGGGGCCGGAGAGCGCTGGAGCGAAGAGGAACTGCGCGGCATCGTTGCCAACGCCAAGATGATGTTCCCCGAGTCGATGATGCCGTCGTTCTACAAGACCGAAGGATTCTATCGTCCGGGTAACGCCTATACCGGCGAGGCCCCCGACGACACCTTCGGCCCGCTTTTGTCGGCGCAGCAGATTGAAGATGTGGTTGCCTATCTAGTGACCCTTAAGGAATGACCGTGCCCCCTGGGTGGCACAAGATCAGGAGTTTGACATAATGACACTGACCAGACGCAAAGTTATGGTTATGGGGGCAGGGGCGTTCGTGGCCTTCGGGCTTCCCCTGCGGGCCACGGCGGCAGCCGAGGACCAGATCGCGGCCTTTACCGGCGGCGCGAATATTGGCGAGGGTGGCATCACCCTGACCGCGCCCGAGATCGCGGAAAACGGCAACACCGTTCCGATCGAAGTTGCCGCCCCCGGCGCGAGCGAGATCATGGTGCTTGCCACCGGCAACCCGACACCGGGCGTTGCGACCTTTACCTTTGGCGCGCTTGCCGCGTCACAGGCGGCGTCGACACGTATTCGCCTTGCCGGCACACAGGACGTGGTGGCGATTGCCAAGATGGCGGACGGATCGTTCGTTCAGGCATCGAGCAACGTCAAGGTCACAATCGGCGGCTGCGGCGGCTAAGGCATATCTCAAGGAGACACGACAATGGCACAAGACGTCAAACCCCGCGTCAAGGTTCCGAAATCTGCCGCTGCTGGCGATGCAGTGACGATCAAGACCTTGATCAACCACGCGATGGAATCCGGTCAGCGCAAGGACGCGGACGGCAATATTATCCCGCGCTCGATCATCAACCGCTTTACCTGTGACTTTAACGGTCAGAGCGTGGTCGATGTGAAGATGGAGCCCGCGATTTCCACCAACCCTTATTTCGAATTCGAGGCCACCGTGCCCGAGGCCGGTGAATTCAAGTTCACCTGGTATGACGACGATGGCTCTGTTTACGAAGCGGCCAAGAAAATCGCGTTGAAATAAGGCCAATCGTCAGGGAGGGATGAGGATGAAAAGAACAACTGTTTGGACGGCTCTGATGAGCGCCGGGGTGATGGTGGCGGGGTCGGCATTTGCCGACCCGGTCGACGACACGCTGATCGTCAATGAAGAGATCGAGATGGTTACCCATACAGATGCGCCCGCGCATCTGTCGGATGCGCTGGACGAGATCTATTCCGGCTGGCATTTCCGCGGCACAGAGACCCGCGCGATGCAGGCGGATGATTTTGACAATCCGGGCATGATCTTTGTCGAACAGGCGCAGGATGCCTGGGATACGGCAGAGGGTAGCGAAGGAAAATCTTGCGCAAGCTGTCACGGCGCCGCCGATGAAAGCATGAAAGGCGTGCGCGCGGTCTATCCCAAGTGGAACGAGGCCGCAGGCGAAGTGCGCACCTTGGAAATGCAGATCAACGATTGTCGCGAAAACCAGATGGGCGCCGAAAAGTGGAAATACACTGGCGGTGACATGGTCAACATGACCGCGCTTCTGGCCTCGGTGTCGCGTGGCATGCCGGTCAATGTGGCGATTGATGGCCCGGTGCAGTCGACCTGGGAACAGGGCAAGGAGCTCTATTACACACGCACCGGTCAGCTTGAGCTGTCCTGTGCCAATTGTCACGAGGACAGTTATGGCAAGATGATCCGCGCGGATCACCTGAGCCAGGGCCAGATCAACGGCTTTCCGACCTATCGTCTCAAGAACACCAAGCTGAACGCGGTTCATGCGCGCTTCAAGGGCTGCGTGCGCGATACCCGCGCCGAGACGTTCAAGCCGGGTAGCCCCGAGTTCATCGCGCTTGAGCTTTATGTCGCCTCGCGCGGCAACGGTCTTTCGGTCGAAGGGCCGTCGATCAGAAACTAATCGAAAAGACCCCGCCTGGCGTTTTGTCGGGCGGGGTTTTCTTTGGTGAGAAACATTCAAAAAACCGCATGTAACCTATGCGGGATGTGGAAGGGTTCGATATGATCTCGCGGCGTGATTTTCTTCAGACGAGCATGGCGGCTTCGGCCATTCTTGGTGCGTCCTCCTTTGGCAACTGGTCCAGGGTTGCGGCGCAACAGGCGCTTACCCAGGATCAGCTTTTGCAGTTTGACACCTTTGGCAATGTGTCGCTGATCCATATCACCGACATTCACGCGCAGCTAAAGCCGATCTATTTCCGCGAGCCTTCGACCAATATCGGGGTCGGCGCCAACAAGGGCGAGGTGCCGCATGTCACCGGCGCCGAGTTCCGCAGGATGTATGGCATCGAGGATGGCAGCCCCTCGCATTACGCGATGAGTTCGGGCGATTTCAGAGCGCTTGCGCAGGCCTATGGCCGGGTTGGCGGGCTTGACCGGGTGTCGACCGTGATCAACGCCATTCGCGCCGACCGCCCCGATGCGATCCTGCTGGATGGGGGTGATACATGGCACGGCTCTTACACCTGTTATCAGACCGAAGGTCAGGACATGGTCAATGTGATGAACGCGTTGAAGCCGGATGCGATGACCTTCCATTGGGAATTCACCCTCGGGTCAGAGCGCGTGCAGGAGATTGTCGAGGGCTTGCCGTTTGCCGCGCTTGGCCAGAACATCTTTGACGCGGAATGGGACGAGCCGGTCGATCTCTTCCCGCCCTACAAGTTTTTCGAGCGTGGCGGCGTCAAGGTTGCGGTGATCGGTCAGGCCTTTCCCTATATGCCGATTGCCAATCCCGGCTGGATGTTCCCGGAATACAGCTTTGGTATTCGCGATGAGAACATGCAGGCGATGGTCGATGAGGTGCGCGCCAAGGGCGCCGAATTGGTCGTGGTGCTGAGCCATAACGGCTTTGACGTGGACAAGAAGATGGCCGGGATCGTCACCGGCATCGACGTGATCCTGTCGGGGCACACGCATGATGCACTTCCCGAACCGGTGCTTGTGGGCGAGACGATCATCGTCGCCAGCGGATCGAACGGCAAATTCGTCAGCCGCGTCGATCTTGATGTGCGCGACGGGCGGATGATGGGCTTTCGTCACAAACTTATCCCGATTTTCAGCGATGTGATCGAGCCGGACAAGGCGGTCACCGAGGTGATTGATGCACAGCGCGCGCCCTATATGGAGGAACTGAGCGAGGTGATTGGCCAGAGCGAGAGCCTGCTCTACCGGCGCGGCAATTTCAACGGCACCTGGGACGATCTTATCTGTGACGCGCTGATCAGTGAGCGCGAGGCCGATATCGCCATGTCGCCCGGCGTGCGATGGGGGCCGTCGATCCTTCCGGGGCAGGATATCACCCGCGAGGATATCTGGAATGTCACCTCGATGACCTATGGCCGCGCGTATCGCACGGAAATGACGGGTGATTTCATCCATGTCATTCTTGAGGATGTGGCCGACAACCTGTTCAACCCCGACCCCTATTACCAGCAGGGCGGAGATATGGTGCGGCTTGGCGGGCTTGGCTATCGGATTGATCTTGCCAAGCCGCAGGGCAGCCGGATCACCGATATGACCCTGTTGAAGACCGGCGAGGCGCTTGATCCCTCCAAGACCTATCAGGTGGCGGGCTGGGCCTCGGTCAACGAGGGCACCGAGGGGCCGCAAATCTGGGATGTCGTCGAAAATCATATCCGCAAACAGGGCACTGTGCGCGTTGATCCCAATAACAGCGTCAAAGTGATTGGCGCGTGAAGTCCATGCTGAAAGGAGGCATTTGATATGTCCGAGACCTTCAAAGGCAAATCCACATCGCGGCGCGCATTCCTGCGCGGGGCGGCCGCCGCCGGTGCCGGTGCGCTTGGTGCCGGTGCGGCCAAGGCGGTCACGCCCGATCCGTTGATCACCGAACCACAACCCTGGGCGCAGGGCTTTGGCGACGGGGTTGATGTGACGCCCTATGGCTTGCCGATCAGGTTTGAAGACGACGTGGTGCGGCGCAATGTCGACTGGCTGACGGCGGATACGATCAGCTCGATCAACTTTACGCCGATCCACGCGCTTGAAGGCACGATCACGCCGCAGGGCTGTGCGTTCGAACGTCACCATTCCGGCGCGATCGAGCTTGCCAAGGAAGATTATCGGCTGATGATCAACGGGCTTGTCGATACCCCGCTGGTCTTTACATATGCCGATCTGGAACGGTTTCCGCGCAAAAACCACGTTTATTTCTGCGAATGCGCGGCCAATACCGGGATGGAATGGGCCGGCGCACAGTTGAACGGCGCGCAATTCACCCACGGCATGATCCACAACATGGAATATACTGGCGTGTCGCTGCGCACGATCCTGGCCGAGGCGGGCGTCAAGCCCGAGGGCAAGTGGGTTTATGTCGAGGGCGCCGATGCCTCGTCGAACGGGCGCTCTATCCCGATGGAAAAGGCGCTTGATGACGTGCTTGTCGCGTTCAAGGCCAATGGCGAGGCGCTGCGCAAGGAACACGGATATCCTGTGCGCCTTGTCGTGCCCGGTTGGGAAGGCAATATGTGGGTCAAGTGGCTGCGGCGGATCGAGGTTACCGATGCCGCCGTGCAAAGCCGCGAAGAGACCAGCAAATACACCGATACACTGGAAGACGGCACCAGCCGCAAATGGACATGGGAGATGGATGCGAAATCTGTCGTGACATCGCCCAGCCCGCAAGCGCCCATCACTCACGGACAAGGGCCTTTGGTGATCTCCGGCCTGGCCTGGTCAGGTCGGGGAGCCATCACGCGGGTGGACGTTTCAAAGGATGGCGGCAAAACCTGGGAAACCGCCCGCCTTGCCAAGCCCGGCGAGAAAATGGCGCTGACGCGGTTCTATCTTGATACCGCATGGGACGGCAAAGAGATGCTCTTGCAAAGCCGCGCCATGGACGAGACCGGCTATGTGCAGCCGACCAAGACACAGCTGCGCGAGGTGCGCGGTCTCAACTCGATCTATCACAACAATTGCATTCAGACATGGTGGGTCAAGCCCAACGGGGAGGCAGAGAATGTCGAAGTTTCTTAAATTCACCCTTCTTGCCGGTTTTGCCGTGAGTGCCACCGCCGTTTTTGCCGGGGACTATGGCCTTGGCCGCCCGGCGCTGCCCGAGGAAATCGCGGCCTGGGATGTCAAGGTCATGCCCGATGGGCGCGGGTTGCCCGAAGGCTCGGGCGATGTCTGGACCGGGGACGAGGTGTTTGCCGAGAAATGTGCCGTCTGTCACGGTGATTTCGCCGAAGGTGTCGGCAACTGGCCCAAGCTGGCCGGGGGCTGGGGTACGCTTGACCACGAAGACCCGCTCAAGACGGTGGGGTCATATTGGCCCTATCTTTCGACGGTCTGGGATTACGTCAACCGCTCGATGCCGTTTGGGGATGCGCAAACCCTGAGCGCTGACGAGGTTTACGCCATCACTGCCTATATCCTTTATTCCAACAATCTGGTGGAGGATGATTTCACCCTGAGCCACGAGAATTTCACCGAGGTCGAGATGCCCAATGCCGATGGGTTTATCGTCGATGACCGTGCCAAGACCGAATATCCGAAATGGACGGGCGAGCCTTGCATGGAAAACTGCAAGGATGAGGTCAAGATCACCATGCGCGCCCGCGTGCTTGACGTGACCCCGGACGAGGAAAAGGCCGAGGCCGCGCCGGTCGAGGCCGAGACGGTTGCGGTGGCCGAAGCCACGCCAGAACCCGAAGCGGAGCCGGAAGCGCCCGCCGTTGATCCGGCGCTTGTTGCCGCCGGTGAGAAGGTGTTCAAGAAATGCAAGGCTTGCCATCAGGTGGGTGAGGGTGCCAAGAATCGGGTCGGGCCACAGCTTAACGGGGTTATGGAGCGGGCGGCCGGATCGGTCGAGGATTTCAGGTATTCATCGGCGCTCAAGGAGAAGGCGGCCGAGGGGCTGGTCTGGACACCCGAGACGCTTGCGGCGTTTCTGGCGAAGCCGCGCGACTATATGAAGGGCACGAAGATGAGCTTTGCCGGTCTTAAATCCGAGGAAGATCAGGCCGCGATTGCCGCCTATCTGGCCAGCTTCAGTGACTAGATCCAGATGATCCTCCGGCGCTCTCTGGGCCTTGTCCTTGCCGTGATTTTCGCGGCAGGGACAGCACGCTCGGAGAGTATTGGCGACGCCGAGGCCGGGGCCGAGGTGTTTGAGCAATGCAGCGGCTGTCATCAGATCGGGCAGGGCGCGCGCGATGCGATCGGTCCGCATCTTAACGGGATTTTCGGGCGGGGTGCGGGGGCGCATGAGGGCTATGCCTATTCCGCCTCGATGCGGCGGGCGGGCGTTGACGGGCTGGTCTGGGACTTGACCCGGCTTGACGCCTATATCGCAAATCCGCGCGCTTTGGTGTCAAAAACCCGGATGAGCTTTGGCGGCGTCAAGGACCCGCAAGAGCGCGCCGATCTTCTGGCCCATCTGCGCCGGTTTTCCGACAATCCTTCGAATATCCCCGAGGCCGCGCCAACCGCGCGCGGCACAGATCATTCCGTCGCGCCCGAAATTCTGGCGCTTCAAGGCGATCCGGAATACGGCGAATATTTAGGCAGTGAATGTGTGAGTTGCCATCAAGCAGATGGCAGTGCCAGCGGCATTCCGTCGATCACGCAATGGCCGGAAGATGATTTCGTGGTTGCGATGCACGCCTATAAGGCGAAACTGCGCACGCACCCGTTGATGCAGATGATGGCCGGGCGGCTGTCAAACGAAGAGATTGCCGCGCTTGCGGCCTATTTCGGGGCCCTCGAATAAATCGCAGGGCTTTCAAGGGAGGAGAGAAAGATGACATTGAACCGACGCACGTTCATGGGGGCGGGGGTGGCCGCAGCTGCGGCTTTGTCGGCCCCTGCGGTTTTGGCCGATGGTCATGGCAAACCGCGCGTGGTGGTGATTGGCGGCGGCGCCGGAGGGGCCACGGTCGCGCGTTATATCGCCAAGGACAGCAAGGGCGCGATTGACGTCACCCTGATCGAGCCGTCGCGCAGCTATTTCACCTGCTTCTTTTCCAACCTCTATATCGCCGGTTTCACCGAGCTTGAGGATATCGCGCATACCTATGGCACGCTGGCGGCCAAATACGGGATAAACGTGGTGCATGACTGGGCGGTTGACGTGGATCGCGCGGGCAAGAGTGTGACCCTCGCGGGCGGTGCGCAGCTTGGCTATGACAAGCTTATCCTGAGCCCCGGCATTGATTTTGTCGAGGATGCCGTGCCGGGGTGGAGTGTGGCCGCGCAGAACGCCATGCCGCATGCCTATAAGGCCGGATCGCAAAGCGAGCTTTTGAAGGCGCAGGTCATGGCGATGCCCGAAGGCGGGACATTCGCGCTTGTGGCGCCGCCCAACCCCTATCGCTGTCCGCCGGGCCCTTATGAGAGGGTGTCGATGGTGGCGCATGTTCTCAAGCAGATCAACCCGACGGCCAAGATCCTTGTGATTGACCCGAAGGACAAGTTTTCCAAGCAGGGGCTGTTCGAGGACGGCTGGCAAAGTCACTATACAGGCATGATCGAGCGGATTGGCCCGGATTTTGGCGGCACCAACGTGTCGGTCAATCCCGAGGAGATGACGGTTGATATCGACGGCATGGTCGAAAAGGTTGACGTCTGCAATGTGATCCCGGCGCAAAAGGCCGGGCGGATTGCCGGTATCGCCGGTGTCACAGATGGCAACTGGGTGCCGGTCAATGCCGCCGATCTGTCGAGCAAGGTCGACCCGGATGTGCATGTGCTTGGCGATGCGGCGGCACAGGGCGACATGCCGAAATCGGGCTTTGCCGCCAACAGTCAGGCCAAGGTCTGTGCGATGGCGGTGCGCGGGGCATTGACCGGATCACGCGTATTCCCGGCCAAGTTTACCAATACCTGCTGGTCGCTGATTGATACCGATGATGGCGTCAAGGTGGGCGCCACATACGAGGCCACATCTGAGAAGATCGCCAAGGTCGACGGCTTTATTTCGCAAACCGGCGAAGATGCCGCGACGCGCAAGGCGACCTATGAGGAATCGATCGGCTGGTACGCGGGCATCACCGCCGACATGTTCGGCTAGGCGCCGGAGGGCGCCGATTTTCATCCAAGGAGAGAGACCATGAAACAGACAGTATTTGCCGCGATACTCGGAGTGATGGCGGTTCCGGCCATGGCGCAACAGGTCGTGACCCAACCTTTTGACGGAAGTTTCGAGGATGCCACCTTTGCAGTAGAAAATGCCATTGTCGGCGAAGGTCTTGTGATTGATTTCACAAGCCATGTCGGCGAGATGTTGGCCCGGACCGGGGCGGATGTGGGCAGTGACGTCAAGATTTTCGATGCCGCCGATATCTTTTTGTTCTGCTCGGCGCAGGTGTCGCGCGAGGTAATGGAGGCAAACCCGATGAACATCGCCCATTGCCCCTATAGCATCTTCGTGGCGGACCAGGGCGGCGAGGTGGTGATCGGCCACCGCACCTATCCGGAAGGCGAGATGCAGAAGGTAGAGGCGCTTTTGGATGGTATTGTGCAAAGCGCCCTAGAATAGGGTCTGTTTTACGCAGGGTTCGGGCGGGTCGCTTGACGCAAATCAAGGCCGATCTGCCCGAACCCGGCTATGCCATCAGATGGATGGCAAAAGGGGCAACCGATGCTCGAAGGCTTGATCGACAGGTTTGGCGATGGCGCGGTCCTGATGATGGCGGGGGCGCTTGTCGGGCTGATCTTTGGCGCGGCGGCGCAACATTCGCGGTTCTGTCTGCGCGCCGCCTCTATCGAGGTGGCGACGGGGGGCTTTGGTCCGCGTCTGTCAATCTGGCTGATCGCGTTTTCCGCCGGGGTGATGGCGGTGCAAGGCATGATCGCGTTTGGTGTGCTTGATGTCACCGAGGCCCGCCAGCTTGCCGCCACCGGAAGCATGTCGGGCGCGATCATCGGCGGGCTGATGTTTGGCGCGGGCATGATCCTTGCGCGGGGCTGTGCCAGCCGGTTGCTGGTGCTCTCGGCGACGGGCAACCTGCGGGCGATTGTCACCGGCCTCGTTCTGACGCTGGTGGCGCAATCGGCCTTGCGCGGGGTTCTGGTCCCGGTTCGCGAAGCGCTTGGCGCGCTCTGGCTTGTTCCCGGTGGCGAGGCGCGCAATATCCTGTCGCATCTTGGCATGGGATCCGGGCTGGCGGCGGCGATTGCGGCGCTGGTCTTGCTGGCGGGGCTCTGGCTTGCCCATGCGCGCGGCGTGCGCCCCAGCCATGCGATTGCCGGGGTTTTTGTCGGGCTTGCTGTCGGTTTTGGCTGGCTTGCCACCTATCTGATCGCGCAGACCTCGTTCGAGGTGGTGGCGATTTCGTCGGTGACCTTTACCGGCCCCTCGGCCGATACCCTGATGGGGCTGGTCAACAGCACGAGCCTGCCACTTGGGTTTGGGGTCGGGCTTGTGCCGGGGGTGTTTGTCGGTGCGGGCGGCATGGCCATCGCGACGCGTGAATGGAAGATCGAGCGCTTTGGCCCCGACACCCCGATGGAGCGCTATCTTGTCGGCGCCGCCCTGATGGGGTTTGGCAGCATGCTTGCGGGTGGCTGCGCGGTTGGCGCCGGCATGTCGGGCGGTGCGGTTTTCGCGCTCACCGCATGGGTCGCGGTGTTCTGCATGTGGATCGGCGCAATGGCAACGCATCTTGTCATGGGGGGTGGCGCGGCACGGGTTGCGATAACCTGAGGGCGTGGTTCACCCCATGCCTGAGCGAACAAGGCGCGTCCTTGCCCGACGTCTGTCGTCGGCCCAACTCAACATGGAAATTGCACCCCAGGTCATGCAATAGATGACGCCGAACCCAAGAACATATTGCCCGCCCATGGGGCCGACAGCGGCGCGGTCGATCAATTGCGACGCCTCGGTCAAAGGTTCGGGGTGGACCAGCAGTTTGCCGATATACGCGAGGCTTTGAATCAGCAGTATCCAGAAATAGTTTCGCCGGATACGCCGCCCAAGCGCCACCGCCATCGAGACATGATAGGTCGGTTTCCAATAATCTTCGGCCAGAACCTGTTGCCAGCCGTCTTCCATGTGCAAATCGCCATCATGCAGCATCGGCGCAAAGAAATGCACCTCCATCCACCTGCAACGCGCCCGCCACACGTTGAAATACCGGTAACGGCGCGCCTCAAGCATCAGGAAGAAAAAGATCAGCACCCCCACGAGGATCAAAGGCAAGGGCGATGCGGCAGGCGACGAAAAGGCGATGGATAGTGCTATCCCGAGGGTGACCACGGCCCAGTTCGTGGTGGTGTCGAGCCGGGTGCGCCAAAGGGTCGATCTGTAGACTTCGCCGCGATAGAGATGTGCAATCGCGCCGATCTCTGCGGCGTTAAGTTCTTTTCTTTGTTTGGCAATTTCACCCGACATTGCAAATCCCCCCGCATAGCAAGGTTGCACGCGTCAGGTGAATTAGGCAACAAATGTTTGGAGCCTATATACGTAAGTGACCCAGTATAATTTCAAGTGCTAATGGCGGTTTTTAAAGTATTCAACGACGAATTGACGCCCCTTTTCGGTGGCACGGAAACCGCGCTGGATAGGCTCTGCGTATCCAAGTTTGATGAAGTTTGTCGCCGAGTCCTTGTGCGATTTAAGATTTCGCACGATCTGGCTAAACTTACTGTCACCCCGGCTAGAATTGTTGGCCTCAGTTCCATCTGGCAGGCGGATGTAATTAGGCAATTCGGCGATAAGATCAGATGTGCTGATTTCCATATTCGGGCGCTGGACCATAATCAGAAGCGCGTACTTCCAAAGATCTCTTCGGAGATCCACTTCTTGCAGTTCGAAGGCGTCGTCCTCAATCACAATATCATCGTGAGTGGGCGATGGCTCTGGCTCGATCGCTGTTGGTGGCGGAACAGCCTTTAATCGCTTCTCTGCCTTCTTGATCCCCTCAACGGCAGGCAGGTCTTCTGGGGCAACTCCACTGATCTTGAGCATTGCGTCTCGGACTTGACGGCCAACTTCATAGTGAGTGCTGTAGGCGGCCTGGACGCCCTTTACGTTCTCTTTGCGCAGTTTTTCTTCGGTTTGTGTAACACGAAAGAAATTCGCAGCGAGTTCAGTGCTGCCCATGCGGTCAAGGATTTGAGCCGACTTGGCTAAGCCCTTGTAGCGGCGTATTTCAGGTACAGTCTTGCCATAAAGCCCTTGGTAACCCTTGCTCTGGAAAATGGCGAACTGGTCAGGCGTCACCACACCTGCACCCTTGGCCGCGCTGGCGAGATACTTGTTATGTTCTTTAAGCTGATTTCGAATAAAGACGCGCTTCTCGTCCTCTGACATGGGAACTGCAACTGCCTGCCCTCGCTCCGCCACCTCTTGCTTCCGAGTTTGGATAGCAAAGTAGGTTTGTGCGAACGCCACAGGTCTCTTCCGAGCGTCACCGTTTTGGGCAACTAGATAGCAAGCATAACGCGACAACATGAAATCGTTGACTTGACGCTTTGCGCCTTTGCCAAGATCGATCATTTTGTTGATGCCAACAAAATGATCGTCTGGATCGTTATCGCTTTCACGACAAGCGGTCATGGCTTTTTCAAGTACGGTTTGGAAATTCCGCCACTCACCATATCCCAGCAGTTGCTGCAAATCCCTAGCGTACCAAAATTCAATATCATCCTCGGTTTTCTGCGCAGATGCTTCGAAAGCGTCAATCAACCCATCGATTGTAGCTTCTGGCATATTCTCGTTTTGCACATCGCGTGTTTCGTCTGGGTCAGTTTGGATAAAGCGCCCAAGCGCTTCATCAAACGACATATCAAGGCTGAACTGTTTTGGATCATCTTTGCTGCTCATGCGATCAATTCCCTATAGCGGAGCCGCTTGCCATTCGTTGACGCAAGAAGCTGGTTTACCCGAAAGCCTTCACCAACAGCGCGGCGGTTCTGGCGAAACATCATTTCGTCCAAATAACGCTGCAAATGCTTGGGAGATACAAAGTGGTGAATGCCGATAATCTGGCGCTTAAGGAGCGCCCACGCGCTCTCTATGCTGTTCGTGTGGAAGAAAAAGTCCCGCACGTATTCTTTGGCTGAATGGTTCACTGTGAAGTGGCTGAACTCACCGTCAAGACCGCGATAGGCGCGCGCCTCATCTGTTATTAAGATCGTTCCAGCTTCAACATTTTTGCGAACCATACCCTTCGCCGTTGAGCCTGGCAGGTCCTCAGCTTTTTCGAACCGGACCTCACCGTCACGCTGCTTAACGCCTAGGACTGGTGTTTTCCCTACGGCCCCGCGACCCGCATGACGCTTCTTGCTTTCATGCTTATTCTTCTCTTTGCCACCAACGTAAGTTTCGTCCGCCTCTACTGTACCAGACAACGGCTTGTTGAATGATTTTGTCTGCGCAGCACAGCGAAGGCGATGCAACATGAACCAAGCAGTTTTCTGAGTAACGGAAATGTCCCGTGCCAGTTGAGTGCTGGCGATGCCTTTGCGGTGCGAAGTAAGCATCCAGATTGCCATGAACCACTTAACCAGAGGAATTTTGCTGTCCTCAAAGATCGTCCCGACTTTGATTGAGAATCGCTTGCGACAATCTCCACATTTGTGGGTTTTATTGTCGGAAAAGTGGTAAATTTTTTCGGAATTACAGTGAGGGCAGAAAGCCCCATCACGCCAGCGGATAGCCCGGAAATGGTCAATGGCAGCTTGCTCACTAGGGAATGCCATCATCAGGTCTACAAGGCTATCAAATTGCTGAATCATTGGGAGGCTCCGATTATCTCCCAATATACCTAGGTGACTACGTGACCCAAGTCAATGGGTCACTTACGTATATAGGCCCCAAATGTTTCCACATGACGCCAGGTTGACCGGACCAGGACAAGGTTCCTGTCCGGCCGAGACCGGGACAGATTGCGGCTATTCCCACTCCATCTGCTCAAACACCCGGCCGGCGTTCTTGGTGGCCAGTTCCTCGAACGTATCGAGATGGGCATAGGGCGATTGATCGACGTAATAGGCCTCTGACAAATCGCCACCATTGTCGATGTGTTCACCGATCCGCGCGCGCAGGTATTCGAGATAGCCTTTGGTATAGCGACGCACCTGCGCCATGTTGGTGGGGTGGCCGTGGCCGGGGATCACATAGGTGGCGTTGAGCGCTTCGAACTCGGTATCCCATGTTTCCAGCCAATCGGCCGTGATGGTATCGGCAAAGATCGGCAACATGCGCTCGTGAAACGCCATATCACCCGAGATCACAAGACTTTGCTCGGGCAGCCAAACCACGATATCGCCGGGGCTATGGGCGGGGCCAAGGTGGCGCGCCTCGATATGAAAATCGCCCATCTCGACGGTATACGTGTCGCTGAAGGTCTCGGTCGGCCCCTGCACGGTGGTGCCTTCGGCCTTGTCGCGGTTATAGCCCTTCATCGCCTGAAGATTGGGGCCGCCGTTTTTCTCGACCTCATGGGCGGTATCGACATGGGCGACAATCGGCACGCCCTGCTCGGCCCAATAGGAATTGCCAAGCGTTGCATGGCCCTGACCGTTTTCATTGAAGACAAGCTTGACCGGCTGATCGGTGATGCGCTTGATTTCGTCGTGCAACGCCTTGGCAAGGGCATAGGCGGCGCTTCCGTTGATCACGACAACGCCGTCGCCGGTGACGATAAAGCTAAGGTTATTGTTATGGCCCGAGTTTTCGTAAGAGGGCGGCGCGGTGGCGCCAATCGCGGACCAGACGCCGGGGATCACCTCGACTGGCTCGTCATAGAGAAGGGAACCGGGGTATTTATCGGCGATATTCTCGCTGGCGAGGGCCGGTGTGGCGACAAGGACGAGGGCAACAAGCAGGTGTTTCATCGTCTCAAACCTCGCTCACAAAGCGATAGCTGTCGCCGTTTCGTTCGACCCGGCCAAGCCCGCCGTCGGGCAAATGAAAGCCGATCATCGCCATTTTATCCTGTGCCAGCTGATCCAGAAGACGCTGGCGGGTCTTGATGCCGGTCTCGGCGTCCTGATCCGATCCGCTGGCCCAATCGGGGCGCTCAAAGGCGAGGTGGCCGTTGCCGATGGCATCGCCGACGACCATCACCGATTCGCTTCCCTGACGGATTTCGAACGACATATGCCCCGGCGTATGCCCGAAAGTGGCATGCGCCATCACACCGGAAAGAACCTCTTGGCCGTCGCTGAAAAAGCTGATCTGATCTTTGAGCGCGGCAAGGCGGCGGGCGGCGCCGACGGCAAAGCTTGCGCGTTCCTCGCCGATGGTATTGACGGTGTCGGGGTCGGTCCAATAGTCCCATTCCCGCTGGCCGATCATATAGCTTGCATTGGCAAAGACCAGATCGTCGAAATCATCGAGAACCCCCCAGAGGTGATCGGGGTGGCCATGGGTAAAGACCACATGGGTCACGTCATCCGGCACCACGTCAAGCGCCGCGAGCGTATCCACCAGATCGCCGGCGCTTGGCATGAAGCCGCTGCCCGATCCGGCGTCGAACAGGATGGTGCGGTCGCCATCCTGAAGCAGGGTGACGTTGCAGGGCGGGTGCATCACATCGCCGGTGATTCCGTATTTTTCAAGGATGGGCGCGGTCTCGACCGCAGGCAGGTCGCCAAGCAGGAAATCCTTGGGCAGCACCAGATGACCATCGCTGACCGTGGTGATTTTGGCCTGTCCAAGGGTGATCTGGTCAGCGGCCAGTGTCATGCGTGGTGCGCCAAAAAGCGCCGTGGCGCCAAGGCCGCAAAGAACCTGTCGTCTGGTCGGTGTCATCCGCTTTCCCTCTATTTATTCGAATTTATGAATATGACCACAGGCAAGGGCCGAAAGACAAGGATTATTTTGACGGCGTTATGGGCGTAATGCGGTTCCGTTTCCTGCTGATTTCCCGGTGGTGATGCGTTAGGTTGCCCGGACCACAGAGATTTCAAAAGGCACCTTTCGCACTATGGACAGCCAACAACCCGCGTATTTGACGACCAAGGAGGTGGCCGATCTTTTGCGTGTGAAAGAGCGCAAGGTGTATGATCTGGTCGCCGCCGAAGAGATTCCGCATCGCAAGATCACCGGCAAGCTGTTGTTTCCGACGGCGGAGTTGACGGCATGGATCGAAGGGTCGGGCGCGGCGTCGGGCGCCCTGCGCCCTGCGGTTGTGACCGGCTCGCATGACCCGCTTCTGGATTGGGCGTTGCGGGAATGCGGCGCGGGACTGGCGACGTTATTGAACGGAAGCCGCGACGGGCTGGCCTGTTTTGCGCAGGGCCAGGCGGCGGTTGCGGGCCTGCATATCCCGGACGCCGAGGGATGGAATATCGCGGCGGTTGAGGGGGCTGGTCTGGGAAATTGCGTGTTGATCGGATGGGCGCTGCGCGCGCGCGGGCTAATCCTGTCGGAGGCGGCGGCGAAGGAGGTGCGCGGCATCGGCGATCTGCGCGGCAAACGGGTGATCCTGCGCCAGCCCGGTGCCGGAGCGGCGGCGCTGTTTCAGCGGCTGCTGGCAGAGGCGGGTTTGGGTGAGACCGACATCCTGGCGCAGGCCGCCCTTGCCCATACCGAAAGCGATGCCGCCGCCGCGGTTGCCGCTGGCGAGGCCGAGGCGACGCTTGGGATCAAGGCGATGGCGCAGCGGTTTCACCTGCCGTTTGTGCCGTTGGTCGACGAACGGTTCGATCTGCTGATCGACCGGCGATCCTATTTCACCGAGCCGGTGCAAAGCCTGTTGCGCTTTGCCCGCTCCGGCGCATTTGCCGCCAAGGCCGGGGCGCTTGGCGGCTATGATATCGGCGATCTCGGGCAGGTGCGCTGGATCTCGAAATAGGCGCTTTCCGGCTTAACCCGCGTTCGGAAAGAACAGCTGTTGGCCGTCAACCTTATAGCCCGCGATGGCGCTCTGGCCTTCGTCCGACAGAACCCAGTCGATGAAGGTCTGGCCTAGCTCGGCCTTGACGTTCTTGTGCATCTCGGGGTTCACAAGGATGATGCCATATTGGTTGAACATCTTCGCGTCGCCCTCGACCGCGACCTTGTAATCTCCCTTGTTGCCAAAGGCGATCCAGGTGGCGCGGTCGGTCATGATATAGGCCCCCATGGCGGTGCCGGTATTGAGCGTCGCGCCCATGCCAGAGCCGGTTTCGCGATACCAATCCCCGGAGGCGGCGCGCACGTCGATACCGGCGGCGCCCCACAGGCGAAGTTCGGCCTTGTTGGTGCCGCTGTCATCGCCGCGCGAGGCAAAGGGCGCCTCGGCCTCGGCGATCTTGCCCAGGGCGGCCACCACATCGGACATGCCCGCAACACCAGCCGGATCGGCGGGCGGGCCGACGATGACAAAGTCGTTGTACATCACGTCAGAGCGGGCAAGGCCGTGGCCTTGGGCGACGAATTTTTCCTCGGCGGGTTTGGCATGGACGAAGAGGACATCGCCATCGCCATTGGCGGCATTCTTGATCGCCTGCCCGGTGCCGACGGCAACCACGCGCACCTCGATCCCGGTCTTGTCGGTAAAGATCGGCAGGATGTGGTCAAACAGGCCGGAATTCTGGGTCGAGGTGGTGGATTGAACCACGATAAAACCATCCTCGGCCTGTGCCGTGCCGGTCAGGCCAAGCGCCAGAAGGGTAGAGGCGGCAAGGGAAAGAAAGTGACGTCTGATCATTGAAAAGCTCCGTGATCTGTTGGGGTTCGGGATTAGAGGGCGGTGTAAAGGCGGCCTTCCAGCCAGGCCCTTGTGGCCGCCGTTTTCGGGGCGGCCAGAACGTCTTGCAGGGGGCCGGCCTCGGCCAGCGTGCCGTTCTGAAGAAAGAGCACATCGTCGCCCATGCGCCGCGCCTGTCCGAGGTCATGGGTGACCATCACAATGCTGACGCCGCGCGCGTGGGCGGCGTTGATCAGATCCTCGATCGCGCGGGTCGAGGCCGGATCAAGGCTTGAGGTCGGCTCATCCAGGAACAAAAGCCGGGGCTGACACACAAGCGCGCGGGCCAGGGCAAGGCGTTGCTGTTCACCCCCTGACAAGACCCGCGCGGGTCGGCGCGCCATGTCGGTGAGCCGGGCCATTTCAAGCGCCTCAGTTGCTTGACGCGCGCGCGCAACGCCGGTTATGCTACGCACCGTCAGGGCGAATTTGAGGTTGGCCAGAACCGACCGGCGCAGCATGACGGGGCGTTGAAACACCATCGCCTGAGCATTGCGCGCGGCGCGATCAAGCGGGCGCCCCTGCCAGAGGACATGCCCGCCTGTTGGCGTGATCAGCCCGTGCATGAGACGCAGCAAAACGCTTTTGCCGGCGCCATTGGGGCCCATGATCAGGGTGCGCCGACCGGGGTGAATGGCAAGCGTGAGGTTATCAATCAGGCGCTTGCCACCCGCCTCGAACGACAGCCCCTCGCAGGCAAGCAAGGCGGGCGCTATGGCGCAGTCGGGTGTGGGCATATCAAGGGTCATGTCACGCATAGGCCGCCCGCACCGCAGAGGCCCGAAGCGCCATCACCGCCGCGTTCACGATCACCGCAATCGACAGGAGCAACAGGCCAAGCGCGAGGGCAAGTTCAAGGTTCCCCTTTGAGGTTTCAAGCGCGATGGTGGTGGTCATCACGCGGGTCACATGGTTGATATTGCCGCCCACAATCAGCACCGCACCAACCTCGGCCACGGCGCGGCCGAACCCGGCGAGGGCGACGGTCAGAAGGCTATAGCGCGCATCCCAGAGCAGCGCCGCGATGCGGTCAAACGCGCCGACACCAAGCGAGGCGAATTGTTCGGCGTACTCATCATGCAGATCCTCGACCACCTGTTTTGTCAGCGCCGCGACGATGGGTGTCACAAGGATCGTTTGCGCAATAATCATCGCGCCCGGCGTATAGAGCAGTTGCAGCACCCCAAGCGGCCCCGAGGCAGAAAGCATCAGGTAGACCACAAGCCCCACCACCACCGGCGGCAGCCCCATCAGGGTGTTGAGCAAAACGGTGACAAGGCCGCGCCCGGGAAAGCGGAACGCCCCGACAACCGCGCCAAGCGGCAGGCCGATCAGGCAGGAAATCACCACCGCCGAGAGGGTGACGCGCAGCGACAGCATCACGATCTCGCTCAGGTTCCGATCCCATGTCAGGATCAGGCCAAACGCCTCGCCCAGGATGTCGGTTAGGCTGAACAACTGTACTTTCTCCCCTCATCGGGAAAAAATACACAATTATGCAGGGTAATCCAGTCCAAAGCGGAAAATCCGGGGTGATTTATGTGCGCCTGGCCCGCAGCCGCCAGATCTTGAGGGGTTGGACCAGCGCCTGACCGTCCGGTCCGGTGACAACGTTGGCGGCGAAACGGCGGGCAAGTTCGGGGCGCAGGGCCTCGGCTAGGGCGCGGCGGGCGGGATCAACCGCGGCAAGGTAATCGATGAAGGCCTCAAGATCGGCCATCGGCGTGGCGCGCTCATAGATCACCGGGGCGGGGCCGGTCGCATGCGCTTGCGCCAAAAGCCGGTCAATGGCATTTTGTGCGGCCTCTCGAATCTCGGTCTCATCCTCGACCGGGCGCATCACCTCAAAGAACGATCCCATCGCCAGTGGCTCGACCACGATCACCTCGCCATCCGGGCGCAGCACGCGCAGCGCCTCTTGCAGGGCGGCTTGCATGGCCGGTGCAGGCACGTGGTGCAGCGAATTGAGGAAGATCGCGGCGTCAAAGGTGGCGGCGGCAAAGGGCAGCGACTCTGCCCCGGCGGTCAGGAATGTCGCGCCGGGCACACGCGCGACAGCCTTGGCGATGGTTGCGGCGTTCGGATCAATGCCGGTCATCTGAAACCCGTCGCGCACAAGGCTTTTGGCCAAGGCACCAGAGCCACAGCCGATATCAAGCACATCGCGTGCGCCGATTTCTTGCAGGATGGCGATGATACGCGCGCGGGTATCGTTGGGCTTACTCATCCTTGGGGCCAAACTCGGCAAACAGGGCCTCGGTCTGTGCGCCAAGCCCCGGCACCGCGCCGAGATCGGGCAGGGTGGCATCGACCAGAGCGCCGGGGGCGAGCATGCGCACCGGGCCGCTTGGGGTATCGACCTCGACATAGCGGTTCTGGGGGTGGTCTGCGAGATCCTCCATCGTGCTGACGCGGCCATAGGCGATGCGTGCGTCGCGCAAACGCTCGGCCATTTCGTCGCGCGTACTGGCGGCAAAGACCGGCGCGATGATGCCGTCAAGGGCGTCGCGATTGGCGACGCGGTTGGAATTGCTGTCAAAGCGCGGATCGGTGGCAAGACCCGCCTGACCCAGAATATCGGCGCAGAAGATCGCCCATTCGCGTTCGTTCTGGATCGAGACCAGAACCTCTTTGCCGTCACTGCCCATATAGGTGCCATAGGGCGCGATCGTGGGATGGTTGAGCCCGCTGCGCGGCGGGGTCTTGCCGCCATAGGCATATTGCAGATAGGGCACGTTCATCCAGTCGCTGAGCGCGTGAAACAGCGAGACCGCGATATGACGGCCCGCGCCGGTTTGGCCGCGTCCGATCAGCGCCAGAAGCACCGATTGAAAGGCGGTCATGCCCGCCGCGATATCACAGACCGAGACCCCGGTGCGCGCAGAGCCATGGGTGTTGCCGGTGATCGACGACAACCCGCTTTCGGCCTGCACCAGAAGGTCATAGGCCTTGAGATCGCGCAATGGCCCCTCTTCGCCATAGCCCGAGATCGACACCGTGATAAGCCGCGGATAGCGGGCGCGCAAATCGGCGGGGGCAAAGCCAAGCCGGTCAATCGCGCCGGGCGCGAGGTTCTGGATAAACACATCGGCGCGCGCCAGCATCGCCTCCATCACCGCGCGATCCGCGTCCTGGCGCAGGTCAAGACAGATCGATTCCTTGCCCCGGTTGAGCCAGACGAAATAGGCGCTTTCGCCGTGAACAAGATGATCATAGCCACGGGCGAAATCGCCCTCGGGGCGTTCGACCTTGATCACCCGCGCGCCCGCCTCGGCCAGACGGCCCGACACGTAAGGCGCGGCGACGGCCTGTTCGACGGAGACTACGAAAATACCAGAGAGATCAGGGGTCATGCGGGTGTCCTTCTTCCTGAGAGGGCTGCTCTAGATAGTGCGCCCGCCATCGACCTCAAGCACGACGCCGGTGATGAAGTCGGCCTCGTCCGAGGCGAGGTAAAGCGCCGCATTGGCAATGTCGCGCGGCGTTGACATGCGCCCCAGAGGAATGCCGGCAATAAAGGCCGCGCGGTTTTCCGGCGTGTCTGGCATGCCCATGAACTGTTCCAGAAGGGCGGTGGCGCCGATCACCGGGGCGATGCAATTGACGCGGATGCCATCGGGGGCAAGCTCTGCGGCAAGGCTTCGTGACATCAGGTTGACCGCGCCCTTGGTCGAATTGTACCAGGTCAGGCCGGGGCGCGGGCGAATGCCGGCGGTCGAGCCGATGTTGATCATCACGCCGCCGCCCTGCGCGCGCCAGAGCGGCACGCAGGTCTTGGTCATGTGAAAGATCGAGGTGACGTTGACGTCGTAAAGCTTGCGAAAGGTGGCCTCGTCGGTCTCCATCAGTGGGCGATTGGCGTTTGACCAGCCGGCGTTGTTGACCACGATATCAAGGCGGTCAAAAGCAGTATGCGCCTCGGCCACGGCGGCGGCCACATCGGCGCCATCCGAGACGTCACAGCGGATCGCAATCGCGTCCTTGCCGATCTCGTCGGCCACGGCGCGCGCGCCCTCAAGGTTAAGGTCAAGGATCGCGACTCTGGCACCCTCGCGGGCAAAGGTCTCGGCGATGCCCTTGCCAAAACCCGAGGCGGCCCCGGTCACGAGGGCGGTTTTTCCGTTCAAGCGCATGGTGTGTTCCTTAGCCGTGATTGTTGATGATGGTCTTGATTTGCGAGAATTCGAACAGGGCGGCAAAGCCCTTTTCGCGCCCATGCCCGGATTTGCGGATGCCGCCGAACGGCAATTCGATGCCGCCACCGGCACCATAGCCGTTGATGAACACCTGACCACAGCGCATCGCCTTGGCGACCCGCATCTGGCGCCCGCCATCGTGGGTCCAGATGCCGGCAACAAGGCCATAATCGGTGTCATTGGCGATCTGGATTGCCTCGGCCTCATCCGCGAAGGGAATGGCGCAGAGCACCGGGCCGAACACTTCTTCCTGGGCGATTTTCGACTTGGGATCGACCGGACCAAACAGGGCAGGGGCCACATAATAGCCGCCCTTGGGCGCATCTGGGGCGATTTTGCCGCGCGCCACAAGCGGCGCGTCGGCCTGCGTGATATAGGCCTCGACCCGTTTCTTTTGTTTCGCGGAAATCAGCGGGCCAAGCACCGCCTCCTCGCCCGAGGCAGAGGCGGTGACGGCGCCAAAGCGTTCGGCCAGTTGCGCCATGACCTGATCGTAAATCCCGCGCTGGATCAACACGCGAGAGCCCGCCGAACAGGTCTGGCCGCCGTTCTGGATGATGGCATTGACCAGCACCGGCATCACCGCCTCAAGATCGGCGTCGTCAAACACGATCTGCGGGGATTTGCCGCCAAGTTCTAGGGTACAGTTGATGTGATTGCGCGCGGCGGCGATCTGAATCATCACGCCGACCTCGGGCGAGCCGGTGAAGGACATGAAATCGACATCGGGGTGCTCGGACAGGGCCTTGCCCGCCGTGTCGCCGCGCCCGGTGACGATGTTGATCGCGCCGGGCGGAAAGCCGACCTCTTGCGCCAGTTCGCCAAGGCGCAGCGAGGTCAGACAGGCATCTTCAGCGGGTTTCAAAACAGCAGCATTGCCCATGGCCAGAGCGGCGGCAACCGAGCGACCGAACATTTGCGCGGGATAATTCCAAGGGATGATATGGCCGGTCACGCCATGCGGTTCGCGCAGCACCTGCACGTTATAGCCCGCCATGAAGGGGATCACCTCGCCATGCACCTTGTCGGCGCCGCCGCCATAGAATTCGAAATAGCGCGCGGCGGCCACCATATCGGCGCGCGATTGCTTGATCGGTTTGCCGTTGTCGCGGGTTTCAAGCTGGGCGAGGGGTTCGACATCTTCAAGAATGCGCAGGCTGAGGCGAAGCATCAGGCGGCCCCGTTCGGCGGCGGGCATGCGGCCCCAGTCGCCGGTTTGAAACGCGGCGCGCGCGGCGACAACGGCGGCGTCGATATCGGCGGGGCCAGAGTCGGCGATTGTGGTGAACACCTCGCCATCAATCGGCGAGCGCACCTCAAGTTCGGCGCCCGAGAGGGCCGGCACCCAGTCACCACCAATCAGGTTCAGAGGTTTGGGAATGGCAAGGCTGGTCATCTTGGGTGTCTCCCTTTTTTCGCGGTGCGATCTGCCTGCGCATATAACAGGGGATTGGGCGTGCTTGACAAGCGCCTGAGGTATGCTTTTGGTTTGCGCCGTGTTGCGGATCGAATTTCCGGTTCCGCGTCCGGCCCAAATCTGCGAGACAGGGGCGACCTTAGACAGAATGAGAAACAGATGACCTCTTTCGATCCGACGGCGGACTATAGTGCAATTCGTGACGGCGTGGCCAAGGTCTGTGCCGGGTTTCCGGGGGCCTATTGGCGTGATCTTGATGCGCGCCGCGCCTATCCCAAAGACTTCGTCGATGCCCTGATCCGCGAGGGGTATCTGGCGGCGATGATTCCCGAAAACTATGGCGGCTCGGGGTTGAACCTGACGGCCTCGGCGGCGATTTTGGAGGAAATCCACAGCCAGGGCTGCAACGCGGCGGCGTGCCATGCGCAGATGTATACGATGGGCACGGTGTTGCGCCACGGCAATGAAGCGCAAAAGGAACGTTACCTGCCCCGGATCGCCGATGGCACGCTGCGCCTTCAGGCGTTTGGCGTGACCGAGCCGACCAGCGGCACCGATACGCTTGCGCTCAAGACCACGGCGCGGCGCGAGGGCGATGAGTATGTGATCAACGGTCAGAAAATCTGGACCTCGCGGGTCGAGCATTCTGATCTGATGGTACTTTTGGCGCGCACCACACCGCGCGATCAGGTGGCATCGAAAACCGAGGGGCTGTCGGTCTTTCTGGTCGATTTGCGCGACAAGGTTGGCGATGGCATCGAAATCCGCCCGATCCGCACCATGATCAACCACGCCACCACCGAGGTGTTCTTTGACAACCTGCGCATTCCCGCCGACAGCCTTATCGGCGAAGAGGGCAAGGGCTTTCGCTATATCCTGTCGGGGATGAATTCAGAGCGCATCCTGATTGCCGCCGAATGCATTGGCGATGCGAAATGGTTTCTCAAGACCGGGGCCGCCTATGCCCGCGAGCGGGTGGTGTTTGGTGATCCGATCGGTGCCAATCAGGGCATTCAGTTCCCGCTGGCGCGTGCCCATGCCCATATGATGGCCGCCGAGGCGATCGTCTATCGCGCGGCGGCGATGTATGATGCGGGGCACAATCCCGGCGTCGAGGCCAATACCGCCAAGATGCTGGCCGCCGATGCCAGCTGGGAGGCGGCAGAGGCCTGCATGCAGACGCACGGCGGCTTTGCCTTTGCCGAGGAATATGATGTCGAGCGTAAATTCCGCGAGGCGCGGCTATATCAGGTGGCGCCGATTTCGACCAATCTGATCCTTTGCTATATTGCGGAGCAGGTGCTTGGCCTGCCTAAATCCTATGGGCCGGGTCGCGGGTAACATCAGGGGGCGAAGATGGGCGAATATGACGATTGGATCGGGCGCAGCTATACCCGGTCAGAGCCGATTTCGGATCGTTTGCTGGGGCAATATCGCGCCACGCTTGCGGGCACGCTTGGCCCCGGTGCGGTGCCGCCCGGCTTTCACTGGTGCATCGGGCCGGATGTGGTCGAACCCTCGGACCTTGGCCGCGATTGCCACTCCAGGACCGGGATTTTCCTGCCCGCATTGCCATTGCCGCGCCGGATGTGGGCCGGGGGCAAGTTGGAGTTTCATCGCCCGTTTAACCCCGGCGATCATGTAGCGCGCACCAGCACGATTGAAGATGTGGTCTTTAAGCAGGGGCGCAGCGGTGCGCTTGGGTTTGTCAAGCAGCGCCATGATTATAGCGTCGATGGCACGCCGTACCTGAGCGAGCGGCAGGATATCGTTTACCGCGAAGACCCCAAGCCCGGCAGCACGCCCACCGTCGTCGCGTCCGAGGATTGGCCGGGCGCCGAAAGCTGGTCGATCACACCGGATACGACGCTTCTGTTTCGCTATTCGGCGCTTACCTTCAATGGCCATCGCATTCATTATGATTACCCCTATGCCACCGAAGTTGAAGGATATGACGGCCTTGTGGTTCACGGCCCGCTTCAGGCGATCTGGATGATGAACCTTGCCACCAAGCTATTCGGTCATCTGCCCGCGCGCTTTACCTATCGCGGCCGGTCGCCGCTGATCTGTAACATCCCGGTGCGGGTTGAGGCGAGGGCGCAAGAGGGGGCTCTCGCCCTGCGTGTGCGACGCGAGACGGATCATGTCACCACGATGGAAGCGACCGCATTTGCGCCCTGAGACAGTGCATATTTTTCAGGCAGGTCTTGCGGTTTCTCACGGCGCGGCGCACAAATTTGCTGACAATTCGCTAAAATAATTTTACCAATTGGTAAAACAAAAAAGCTGCCCAACAAGGAGATCACCATGACCACCCCCAAAACCCGGACCATTGCGCCCCTGTCGCGCCGCCAGTTCATGGCCAGTACCGCCGCAGCGGCGCTTGTGGCCGGGGTCTCGACGCTGGCCACGCCCCTGCGGGCCGCCGAGCCGATCAAGACCGCCGGGATTTATACCGTGCCGGTCGAACAGCAATGGGTGAGCCGCATTCACAAGGCCGCCATGACCGCGCAGGAGCGCGGCGATGTCGACTATGTCTTTTCGGAGAATGTCAGCAATACCGACTATGCCCGCGTGATGCGCGAATATGCCGAGCAGGGTTACAAGCTCATCATCGGCGAGGCCTTTGCGGTTGAGCAGGAAGCGCGCGAAGTGGCGGCGGATTATCCCGATATCGCCTTCCTTCTCGGGTCAAGCTTTAAGCCCGACGATGCACTGGCGAATTTCGCGGTATTTGACAACTATATTCAGGATGCCTCGTATCTGTCGGGGATCATCGCCGGGTCGATGACCAAATCGGGCAATATCGGCATGGTCGGTGGCTTTCCGATCCCCGAGGTGAACCGTTTGATGCATGCCTTCATGGCCGGTGCCAAAGAGATGAACCCGGATATCAAGTTCCAGGTGAGCTTTATCGGTTCGTGGTTCGATCCGCCCAAGGCCAAGGAAACCGCCTTTGCGATGATCGAGAACGGCGCCGATATCTTGTATGCCGAACGTTTTGGCGTTTCGGATGCGGCGGCGGAAAAGGGTATTCTGGCGATTGGCAATGTGATCGACACCCAGGCCGATTATCCCGAAACCGTTGTTGCCTCGGCGATCTGGCATTTCGAGCCGACCTTGAACAAAGCGATTGCCGAAGTGAACGCCGGCACCTTCAAGGCCGCCGATTATGGCGTCTATTCCTTCATGAGCGAGGGTGGATCGTCGCTGGCGCCGCTTGGCACCTTCGAGGGCAAAGTGCCCGAGGCCGCCATGACGCTTGTCAAGGAGCGCAGCGAGGCGATCAAGGCAGGTACCTTCACGGTCGAGATCAACGACGACGAACCGAAGTCGTCCTGAATGACAGGCGCAGAGGCGGCGCAGGTCGTTCTGCGCCTTGATCGCATTACCAAAACCTTTGGCAAGCTGGTCGCGAATGACGCGGTCAGCCTGTCCTTGCATCGCGGCGAGGTGATCGCGCTTTTGGGCGAAAACGGCGCGGGCAAGACCACCTTGATGAATATCCTCTTTGGCCAGTATACCGCCGACAGTGGCGCGGTCGAGGTCTTTGGCAAGGCCCTGCCGCCCGGCAATCCGCGCGCCGCATTGGATGCGGGTGTCGGCATGGTGCATCAACATTTCACGCTGGCCGATAATATGACCGTGCTGGAAAACGTCGCGCTTGGCACCGTGCCGCTTTGGCAGCCTCGGCTTGACCCTGCGGCGGTGCGTGCCCGAATCACCAAACTCGCCGATGATTTCCGCCTTGCGGTTGATCCAGAGGCCCGCGTCGGCACCCTCACCGTGGGCGAGCGGCAGCGGGTCGAGATCCTTAAGGCGCTTTATCGCGAGGCGAAGATCCTTATTCTGGACGAGCCGACGGCGGTGTTGACCCCGCAGGAAACCGATGACCTGTTTGCCACCCTGCGCAAGGCGGTGGCGCTTGGCCTGTCGATTGTCTTCATCAGCCACAAATTGCACGAGGTGATGGATATCTCGGATCGGGTGGTGATCCTGCGCCATGGTCGGCTTGTGGCCGAGATGGCCACGCGCGATACCGACCGTCACGCCCTTGCCGCCGCCATGGTCGGCGCCGAGGTGAACGCCCCCAAGGTAAGCCCCGCCACACCCGGCGCGGCCTTGTTGCAGTTGCGCGATGTCAGCACGCCCGATCAGGGCAATGCGCCGGGGCTCAAGCGCGCGACGCTGGATTTGCGCGCCGGTCAGATCACCGGGCTGGCCGGTGTGTCGGGCAACGGGCAGGCGGCGCTTGCCGATCTTATCGGGGGTCTGACCGCGCCCGATGCGGGGCAGCTTGATCTTGACGGCGTCGGCCTTGCGCAATGGTCGCCGCGTATCGCCGTTCAAAGCGGCATCGCGCGCATTCCCGAAGACCGGCACAAAACCGGCACGATTGCCGATTTCACCCTCACCGAAAACGCCATTCTCGAAAGCTATCACAAGCCCCCGATGAGCAGGCGCGGCTGGATGAACTGGGCCCGCGCCGAGGCCGCCACGCAAGAGATCATCGAGCGCTACGACGTGCGCTGTCCGGGGCCCGAGACGCGGATCAGGCTGTTGTCGGGCGGCAATATGCAAAAGCTTATCCTTGGCCGGGTGCTTGAGGCCGCGCCGCGCATCATCCTGGCCAATCAGCCGGTGCGCGGGCTTGATATCGGCGCGGTCAACTATGTGCATTCGCAATTGCTCGCCGCGCGCGCACGCGGCGCGGCGGTGCTGCTCATTTCCGAGGATCTCGATGAGATCATGGCGCTGTCGGATGTGATCCATGTGATCTCCGAGGGGCGTCTGTCGCCTGAGTTTGCCCGCGGCAGCATGACCCCGGCAGAGCTTGGGGTCTGGATGGCGGGCCACGGGTTTGAACGGGACGAGGTGGCGCATGCGTCTTGAGCCGATTGCCAACCCGAGCCTTGCGCGCACCATCCTGCCGCCGGTGATTGCCATCGCAACGACCGTGGTGGTTGCGTCCTTGCTGGCGATGCTGGCAGGGGCCAATCCTTTTGCGGTTCTGGGCCTGATCCTCAAGGGCGCGTTCGGGTCGAAATTCGCCGTGTTAGAGACGCTGAACCGTGCCACGCCGCTTATCTTTACCGGCCTTTCGGTGGCGGTGGCGTTTCGCGCGCGGCTCTGGAATATCGGCGCCGAGGCGCAGCTTTATGCCGGGGCGCTGATCACCGTCGTGCTTGGCACCGGGGCGCTGCCTTGGGGGGCGGGGGCGCTTTTGCCCACGCTTGTGCTTGCCGCGATGCTGGCGGGCGCAGTTGTCCTGCTGGTGCCGGCGCTGTTGAAGGTGCGTTTCGGCGTGGACGAAGTGGTGACGACGCTGTTGTTCAACTTTATCTTCCTGCTGTTTGTCTCGATGCTTCTGGAAGGGCCGCTCAAGGACCCGATGGGCATGGGATGGCCGAAATCCGAACGCCTTATTGCCGAGGCGCGCCTGCCGCGGATGATGGAGGGGCTGCGCCTGCATTGGGGGTTCGGGCTTGCGATCATATCTGCCGCCCTGGTCTGGGTCATTCAGCGGCGCACCACCCTTGGCTATGAAATGCGCGCCGTCGGGCTTAACCGCGATGCGGCGCGGTTTGCCGGGATTGCGGTCAATGGCGTGCTGATCAGGACCGCGCTTTTGTCGGGCGGATTGGCGGCACTTGCGGGGTTTTCCGAGGTGGCCGGCGTCAAGGGGAGCCTGACGCTCGATCTGTCGCCAGGCTTTGGCTATACCGGCATTATCGTGGCGATGCTGGCGCTGCTCAACCCGCTGGCGGTGGTCGCCGCCGCGCTTTTCGTGGCAGGCATTTTCGTTGGCGCAGACAGCATGAGCCGCGCGGTTGGCGTGCCCACATATCTGGCCGATATCATGCTGGCGACGGCGCTTTTGCTCATGGTGCTGGCGATATTGCTCACCCGGTTTCGGGTGGTGAGGGAATAGATCATGGACATGCTCGATATCCTTTTATCCGCCAGCTTCTGGGCCGCCGCGATCCGCATCGCGAGCCCGCTTATCTTTGCCACCCTGGGCGAGCTTATCTGTGAGCGCGCCGGCGTGCTGAACCTCGGGATCGAGGGGATCATGGTTGCCGGGGCCTTTGCCGGCTGGATGGCGGTTTATTCCGGCACCGGGCTCTGGACCGGGGTGATGGTGGCGATGGTGGTCGGCATGGCGTTCGGCTTGATCCATAGCGTGCTGACCGTGCCCTTTGGCCTGTCGCAGCATGTGGTGGGCCTTGGCGTGACCCTATTGGCAACCTCAAGCACCTATTACGCCTATCGCCTTGCCCTGCCAGAGGTGACAAGCCCGCCCAAGATCACCGCGTTTCAGCCGTTTGAGATTCCGGTATTGTCGGATATCCCGCTGATCGGTCCGGCGCTGTTTGCGCAGACGCCGATGACCTATCTGGCCTTTGTCTTGGTCGCGGTGGTGTCGGTCGTTCTTTATCGCACGCCGCTTGGGCTTGCGTTGCGCGCGGCCGGCGAAAACCCTGCGGCGGTGGCGGCGCAGGGGCTTTCGGTCACCGGCATCCGCATGGGTGCGGTGATCGTGGGCAGCGGGTTCATGGCGATGGGGGGCGCGTTTCTGACCATGTCGGCGTTTGATTCATTCTTCTTCGAGATGGTCAACGGGCGCGGCTGGATTTGTATCGCGCTGGTGGTGTTTGGCGCCTGGAAACCGGGCAAGGCCCTTTTGGGGGCGGTGCTTTTCGCGGCCTTTGATGCCTTGCAAATCCGGGTACAACAGACCCCGCTTGGCGCCGATATCCCCTATCAGATTTTCCTGATGACGCCCTATGTTCTGTCGATTCTGGCGCTTATCGTGATGTCGCGGCGCGCCGAGGTGCCGGGCGCATTGATGGTGCCGTTCAACAAGGGAGAGCGCTGATGTTTGATCTGATCGTCAAGGGCGGCACATTGCCGGATGGCCGGGTGGCCGATATCGGCATCACCGAAGCCAAGATTACGGCGATTGGCAACCTGCAAGCGGCGGAGGCGGGCGAGGTGATCGACGCGACCGGCGATCTTGTCAGCCCGCCGTTTGTCGACCCGCATTTTCATCTTGATGCGACCCTGAGTTACGGCATTCCGCGCGTCAACGCGAGCGGCACCCTGCTTGAGGGGATCGGCCTTTGGGGCGAGTTAAAACAAATCGTGACCCAGGAAGAAATGGTCACCCGCGCGCTGACCTATTGCGATTGGGCGGCCAGCATGGGCCTTTTGGCGATCCGAAGCCATGTCGATACCTGCGATAACCGTCTACTTGGCGTGGCGGCGATGCTTGAGGTGCGCGACAAGGTCAGGGATTACATCGACCTGCAATTGGTGGCCTTTCCGCAGGACGGATTTTACCGCGACCCCACCGCGCGCGAAAATACCATTCGCGCGCTTGATTTGGGGGTTGATGTGGTCGGCGGCATTCCGCATTTCGAACGTACTATGGCCGATGGTGCGGCCTCGGTGCGCGAGTTGTGCGAGCTGGCAGCGGCGCGTGGCCTGCCCGTGGATATGCATTGCGACGAGAGCGACGACCCGCATAGCCGCCATATCGAAACGCTCGCCTTTGAGGCACAGCGTCTTGGCTTGCAGGGGCGGGTTGCGGGTAGTCATTTGACCTCGATGCATTCGATGGACAATTACTATGTGTCCAAGTTGTTGCCGCTCATTGCCGAGGCCGGGGTCGCCGCGATTCCCAATCCGTTGATCAATATCATGTTGCAGGGGCGGCACGACACATTCCCGAAACGCCGCGGGTTGACCCGCGTCAAGGAAATGCAGGCGCAGGGCATCACCGTCGGCTGGGGTCAGGATTGCGTGCTTGATCCGTGGTACTCGCTTGGCACGGCGGACATGCTAGATGTGGCCTTTATGGGGATGCATGTGGCGCAGATGTCGCACCCAGATGAGATGCGGCGATGCTTTGACATGGTCACCAATCAGAACGCCAGGATCATGGGGCTTGAGGGCTATGGCTTGCAGGTTGGCGCACAGGCGTCCCTGGTGGTGCTCGATGCGGGCGATCCGATTGAGGCGTTGCGCCTGCGCCCGGCCCGCCTTGCGGTGATTTCCAAAGGCCGGGTGATTGCCAGAACCCCGCGTCAGGACGCGAGCCTTGCCGTGCCCGGCCGCCCCGCAACCCTCCGGCGGCGGCACCGACAGGGTAGTTAAGGCGTGATGATCGCGCTCTTGCAGAGGCTGGCGCGCCACGGGCGGCTTGTGCTGATTGCCGGGCTGGTGGTCGGGGTCACGGCGCCGGGGCTTGCCGGTATCCTTGCGCCGCTGATCTTTCCGATGATCGTTTGCCTGTTGTTTCTGGCCACGCTTCGGGTTGACCCGATTGCGGCCTTTCCAGATCGCCGACACCTGCCGCGCTATCTCGGGATTGCGGTGGCCTTGCAGGTTGGCATGCCGGTGCTGGCAATCGCGCTGCTTTGGGCGGTTGGCGGGCTGAATTCTATCCTCGGGATCGGCGCGGTTCTGGTTCTGGCCGGCGCGCCGCTGACCGGAAGCCCCGGTCTTGCGATCCTGTCGGGGGGCGACCCGAGCCCGGCCTTGCGCCAGCTTGTGGTGGGCACCGCGATCCTGCCGCTGACGGTGTTGCCGGTGTTCTGGTTGATGCCGGTCTTTGGCGCGCCGCAGGTGGTGGCGCTTGCGGCGCTCAAGCTTTTGGCGGTCATTGGCTTTGCGGCCGGGGCGGCGATGATCCTGCGCCGGGCGGTGCCGTGGCTGCGCGGGGCGCAAGGGCAGGGCACGGTCGACGGGGTGATCACGCTTGCGATGGCGGTTGTGGTTGTGGGCCTGATGTCGGCCGTGGGTCCGGCGATCCTGTCGGGCGATCCGGGGCTGTGGCGCGCCCTGGCGGTGGTGTTCGGGTTGAATTTCGGCGCACAGATCGTGGTCTTTGCGGTGGTGCACCGCGCCGGGCAAGCGACGGCGGCGCCGGCCTTGGCGATTGTTGCGGGCAATCGCAATCTGGCGCTGTTTCTGGGGGCATTACCGCCCGAGACCGGGGCGGCAATGCTGTTGTTTATCGGCTGTTATCAGGTGCCGATGTATCTTACGCCGATGCTTATCGGCCCTCTGGCGCGGCGCGCTAGTTGAGCGCCGCCGGCAGGTAAAGCGCCAGTTGCGGAAAGGCGATAAGCGCGGCGGCCATGAGCAGCATGACGCAGACAAACGGGATCGAGCCGATCATCACATCGCTCATCTTGCCGGATTTGCGCGCGCCCTGCACCACGTAAAGGTTGAGCCCGACAGGCGGCGTGATCAGCGCCATTTCGATCAGCACGATCATCAGGATGCCGAACCAGATCGGATCATAGCCCTGCGCCACCACCAGCGGCACGATGATCGGAATGGTCACCACCATCAGCGACAGCGTTTCGATGAAAAAGCCGAGCACGACATAGATCATCACCACCACAAGGATAAAGGCCAGCGGCGAGAGGCCAAGCCCCTCAAGAAACTCCTTGAGTTCGCGGCCAAGCCCGGCCGAGGACAGGGTGAAGTTGAGGAAGGACGCGCCGATCACCACCAGCATGATCATCGAGGTGACCTTGATTGTGCCCAAGAGGCTATCCGAGATCATCCTGAACGATATGCCGCTGGCGAAAGCGGCGATGACAAAGGCGACGGCAACGCCGACGGCGGCGGCCTCGGTCGGGGTGGCCCAGCCTTTGTAGATCGTGCCGATGATCATGGTGAACAAAAAGATGATCGGCAGAAGATGCACAAGCGCGCCAAGCATTTGCGAGAGCGGAAATATCCGCCGCTCGCCGCCAAGATCGGGGCGGATCAGGCAGATGATCACGGTGATCACGATAAACCCGAGCGCCAGAAGGATGCCCGGCAAAAGGCCCGCAAGGAACAGTTGCGGGATAGAGGATTGAGTGAGAAAGCCGTAAACGATCAGATTGATCGACGGCGGGATCATGATACCAAGCGTGCCCCCGGCGGCAATCGCGCCGGAAAACAGCTTGGGGTCGTAGCCCAGTCGTTCGGCCTGTGGCATGGCGACGGTGGCGACGGTCGCGGCGGTGGCGACCGACGAGCCGGAAATCGCCGAGAACATTGTCGAGGTGGCGACATTGGCATGCACCAACCCGCCGGGAAGCCATGACACCCACCGGTCAAGCGCCTCATAGGTGCGCGCGGCGACACCGCTTCGGACAAGGATTTCACCCAAAAGCACAAAGAACGGGATCGCGATCAGGGTGGCACTGTTGGACGAGGACCAGACCATCTGGCCCAGCCCCTTGATCAGCGGAAAGGGGCTAAAGAACACATCAATGCCAAAGCCGAGCAGGAACAGCACGATCCCCACCGGGATTGACAGGCTTAATAAGGCGAGAAGGCCGACCGAGACATAGGTGATCATTGAAACGCCTCCTCTTCGGCAAAGACGCCGATGGCGGCCTCCGAGGCATCAAACCGGCCCTGGAGGACCATCAAAAGCGCGGTCACAAAGGTAAGCCACGCCATCAGCGCGAACCAGACCCAGCCGGCAAACCACGGCAGTTGCACCAGCCAGAGCGGCGTTTCAAGTGCGGTATTGGCGCGCGACATGTTGGTGATTGAGCGCTCAACCACCGGCCAGCAGCGCAGGGCGATCACGCTGACCGTGCCCGCCAGGATCATCAGCGAGGCCAGATCAAACAGGCTCCGGCCCTTTGGCCCTGCGCGGCTGCGCAGGATGTCGATGCGCACGTGACCGAGTTCGAGCATCGCATAGCCCATGCCCCAGGAGGTGGCGATGGCCATCACATAGCCGGACACCTCATCGGTGCCACCAAAAGAGGACCCCAGCTGACGCAGAATGATATCAAGCAGAACGAAGCCCGCGCAGGCCAGAAGCATGATGCCAATCAGCACCGCCACCACCCGGTTGAGCGCACGTAGTCTTGTCAGAAATCTATCGGTCATATGGGGCCCTCTCTGGCGGTTCCGGGATCAGTTGGCGGTGACTTTGACGCCGACGACCTCGCCCACCGAGGCATTCCAGCGGGCAACCCATTCATCCCCGGCACGACCGGCCCAATCGGGCAGCACTTCGGTCTCAAGGATCTCGCGGGCGGTTGCGAAATCAGCGTCGCTTGCCTCGACAAGGGTCATCGAGCGCGCATCGCCCGCCGGGCAGTCGCCATTGCCGGTGAGGCAGGCAATGTCATTGACCAGAGCGCCCTGCGCCGAGGCCCAGGCCGGGGCTTCAAACTTGGCTTTGATCTCGGAGGAGATCAGGCTTTGCATGTCGCCGCTCAGGCTGTTCCATTTGTCGAGGTTGATCGCGGTCACGACCGAATCCCAGCCGCCAAGCGGCAGCGTCAGAAGATGCGAGGAGACTTCCCACCAGCCCGCGCTATAGCCAGAGCCGGCACCGGTAACGGCACAATCCACCACGCCTTTTTGCAGGGCGCCGGGCACCTCGGAAAAGGACACGTTGACACCTTCGGCGCCAAGCGCATCAAGGAATTTGGCGGTCATGCGACCGGATGCGCGCACCTTGAGGCCCTTGAGGTCGGCCAGACCTTTGATCGGCGCGTTGCAGAACACGACCTGCGGCGGATAGGGCGCGATGGCAAGAACGTGGCTGTTGAAGCGGGCGTTATAGATGTCTTCGACCATCGGGCGGGCGGCATCGACCATCGCCTTGGCCTCATCCGCGGTCAGCGCCAGAAGCGGCACATCAAGGCCCTCAAGTTCGGGCGCGTCGGCCACGGCGTAATCGGCCACGGTCATGGCAACGTCGTAAACGCCATCGCCAAGCAGGCGGTAGATGTCACCGACACCCAGCCCCATCTGATCGTGGGTGGTGACGGCAGTTTCAAGCTCTCCACCCGAAGCGGCGGGCAGGGTCTCGCCCCAGAACGGGGCCTCGTATTGCTTGTGCAGCGGCAGGCCGGACCAGCTTCCGACGACCGATAGATCCTCGGCCACGGCGGGGGCGGCGACAAGCGCGGTGGTGGCGAGCAAGCTAAGTGTCTTTTTCATGTGACTTCTCCTTGTTGGGTTGTTTTTTGCTTTTTCAGGGCCGGAACACCGGCACTTCGGCATCCTCGGCAATATCGGTGATCAGCATATGACCCGGCTTGTGGGTAATGCAAATCGGCAGTCTGGCGCGCGCCACTGCCGCTTGCGGGGTGACGCCACAGGCCCAGAAGACCGGGATCTTGCCGACCTCATCCGGCACCGGATCGCCCCAATCGGGCGCGTCGATATCGACGATGCCAATCTCGGCGGGGTCGCCGCAATGCACCGGCGCGCCATGGGCCAGCGGGTAACGGCGGCAGATCGTTTGCACCTCTTCAAGGCGCGCGGGGTCGATCATCCGCATGCTCACCACCATCGGGCCACAGAACGGCCCGGCGGGCGTGGTTTCGATATTGGTGCGATACATCGGCACGGTGGTATTGTTCTGGATATGCCAGAGGCTGATGCCGACCTGTTCAAGCGCATTTTCAAAGGTGAACGAACAGCCAAGCGCGAAGACCACGAAATCATCCTGCCAGAGGGCGGCGATGTCGGTCGTGCTCTCGGTGAGCAGGCCGTCGCGGTAGATATTATAGGCGGGCACGTCGTGGCGGATATCAATGTCGCGGCCAAGCGTGACCATCATCGGATTGCCGGTATCGGACACACCTGTCAGCGGGCAGGGCTTGGGGTTTCTCTGGCAAAAGCGCATGAAATCGAGCGCATGGCGTTCTGGCATGATCGCAAGGTTGGCCTGCAACAGGCCCGCGCCAAGCCCGGCGGTATGCGAGGTATAATCCCCGGCGCGGATGGTGGCGCGCAGGGCCTCAATGGGCATGGCCCGCAAGGATTGATAGTTAGCGTTCAAATCTGGTTCTCCTCGTTGGGAACAGGCTGACGGGTTGTGGGCATAAACGCAAATCGAAAAAACTTGCCCATATGCATCATCTATTTTTATGCATGCGGATAGGCTCGCGCCACGCCAAGCGCGATTTTGGCCGCGGATTCAACGACATGGCTTTTGGGGTCACCGAGATAGGACAGCGAAAACCGCAGCGGTCCGGGGGTCCAGCCGGGATCAAACTCGCGCAGGGTGCCGCCTTTGAGATAGGGCGCGCCGAGGGCGCGGGGCAGGGCGGCGACGCCAAGCCCGGCCTCGACAAGCCGGAAACCGGCCGACAGGGACGACGAGGGAAATAGCGACACGCCGGGGCCAACGCGTTCAAACAAAACGGTTTTCAGCTCGCGGTAGGGGCGGGTGTTGCGGGCATAGGTGATGATCGGCTTATCTGCCAAAAGGGTGGCGTCGTCGCCACCCACCCCCCGCATATCGGCGGCGGCGTACCAGGCGAGGTCAAAGCCCGGCAGCTCGATATTATTGACCGAATATTCCGAGACCGGCCCCAGAAGAATGGCGAGATCAATCTCGCGGTTGAGCAACCCGTCGCGCAGATTGGTCGAGATATCGACGTTGATCTCAATCTCGACCTTGGGAAATTCGCGGTGCAGCGCCGAGACAAATTCGGGCAGCCAGCATTGCGCGATGGTTTCCGAAACACCAAGGCGCAGAATGAAATCAATGCCTTGCGGGTCGGTGATATTGGCCTCGACCAATTGCGTCAGGTGCTCGAACTGTTCGGCATAGCTGACCAGCCGTTCGCCACGCTTGGTCAGGCGCAGGCCGCTTGCGGTGCGATCGAACAGGGTGGTGGCGAGGGCCTGCTCAAGGTTCTTGATCCGCGCGGTTACGGCGGGTTGGGTGATGTTGAGGCCAAGCGCGGCCTTGCGGACACTGCCAAGCCGGACGGTTGTCAAAAAAGTGCGAAGCTGTTCGATGTTGATTCTGGCCATCGCGCGATGATTGCCCGCGCCGTGGCAAAAGGAAAGGCCCGGTTCAGAGGCTGAGCCCGGCGGCGAAAAGCGCGATATAGGTCAGTTGATGCGCGCCTTGATCAAGGCCCAGATAACGCCAGAAGGCGGGTTGGGTTTCATCAAGATGGTGCCGCCGAACCGTGCGCGCCTTGGACCAGTCGATGTGGTAATGTAGCACCGCCTCGGCGAGGGCGAGCATGAGGGTTGCGGCGATCGGCACCCCGGCCCAGATCAGGATCGGGGCACTTAGCGCGCCATGCAGCCCCGCATGCGCAAGCCCCCCCGGGTGGCCATAACGCCCCTTGTTGACCAGCATCCAATCGGTTTGCCAGAGGTAATCGCCGATGAAATGCTTGATCTGGAACAGGATCAGAACAGCGATCAGGTCAAGGTTCGTGGTCATGCCTCCCCCCTTTCGGCGCCCCGGAAAGGCGTTGGTTGGCGGCGACAAGCTTGGCCCTGGTATCACGCGACATGGCGTTTTCCACCATCAGGCGCAGATCGCTGTCGTGCCGGATCAGTCAAAAACCCAAGGCGACAGGGTGGAAAGCATCTTGGGCAATATCCCTTTCTTGCAGGCCAAGGTCCTTAGTCGCGGGGTAATCCCATACTGACGAGGATTTCAAGCTGCGGGGCGACACCCTCCACAAGCGCGGGCCATTTGGGAAAGTGAAAGGCGTGCTGAATGGTGTGCAGCGTGAGGTTCGGGCGCACCGTCAGAGCGTTTTCAAGCGCGCGCCGCGCCGCCACCTCATCGTCACGCTTGAGCGCGGTGACCGCGACGGCAATATGCACAAAGGTTTCCGCCCCCGGCATGCGCGCGGCGGGATCGAGGTAGTGACGTACGTTTTCGCCCAATTCCATATCGCGCAGCCAGATCGACATCACCAGCATCCAGTGAAACGACCAGGCCAGCGGATCTTGCGGGCTAAGGCGCACGGCCTCAAGGCCGGCGGCCTCCATCTCGTAGGTGTCGGGCTCTGGCTGAAACAGGTTGATATAGGTCTGGACGCTATAGGCGAGGGCGTCATTGTCGTTGAGCGCCTTGGCGCGGGCAAGGGCGTCGCGGGCGTCGGCCTCGCGGCCCTGAATGGTCATAAGCTGGGCCAGGGTGGCATGGCCAAGTTCCAGCCGGTCATCGAGCTCCACCGCGAGGGTGGCGTGTTTCATGCCTGTGGCCACGTCTTTCTGAGGGTCGGTGCTTCGGCCGGAATAAATCCGAACGGCATGGACCCGCCCCAAAAGCGCATGCGGCAGGGCATAGGTGGGATCGGCCTTGGCGGCGGCCTGAAACAGGCCGGTGGCGTTGCGAACGCTGCCGGCGGTGCGCATGTCGATTTCGGCCAGCCCCTTTTGGCACAATTCCCAGGCCGAGAGGCTATCGGTGGGTTTGCCGCGCGAGATGATGCGTTCATGGGCGCCGATTTCAGGCGTCAGGCCGGTGACAAGACAGCGGGTTATGTCATCCTGCAACTCAAAGATATCTTCGATGTCGCGGTCATATTTCTCCGACCAGATTTGATGGCCGGTGGCGGCCTCGATCAGTTGGGCCGAGACCCGCAGGCGTTGCCCGGCGCGCCGCACCGCCCCCTTGACCACATAGCGCGCGCCAGTGTCCTGCGCGATCTGGCGCACATCATGGGCGCGGTCCTTGTAGACAAAGCTTGATCCGCGCGCGATCACGAAGAGCGAGCGGAACCGCGACAGCGCGTTGATCACATCATCGGCAATCCCGTCGGCGAGAAAGCCGTCCTCGATCGAGGGCGACATATTGTCGAACGGCAGCACGATCACCGAAGGGCGGTCGCTTCGGCGGTGTTCCTGGTCGGGGCTGTCGCCTTCGACGCCGGTATTGACCTGCCAGACCTCGACCGGGGTGGGGATGTTGCGGACGTATTGCATGCCCTGGCCGGTGATACTAAGCGTTTCGTCATTGGCCAGCATGTCGCGCACGCTGCGCGAGACACAGATGCCGCCGGGCGGTGACAGGGTTTCAAGGCGCGCGGCAATGTTGACGACATCGCCAAGCACATCATCGCCATCAATCAGAACGCTGCCGTGATTGATGCCGACGCGAAAGCGGATGCGGGTCTCTTCGGGGCGGTCGGCCTCATGGGCGGTGACGGCGCGTTGCACTTTGGTCGAGGCGCGAATGGCGGCGTCGGGTTGGGGAAATTCGACCAACAGGCCATCGCCCATGGTCTTGACCACGCGCCCGCCTTCGGCGGTGACAGCGGGATCAATGACGCTCTGGCGCAGATCATGAAGGCGGGTGAAGACCTCTTCTTCAGCCTGCGCAACCAGTCGCGAAAACCCCACCACGTCGGCGGCCACGATTGTCGTCGCCTTTCGTTCCATCGTTTTCACAGGTCTCTCCCTTGCCTGTTTATGTCGGCGCGCGCCGCCCGCGACCCCCAAATCGCGGGCGGGCATCTTTATGTCACCCGGTCAATGGCCGAGACCTTGGCGTTGAGCGTAATATTCAGGGTTGGGGCCATCTGCGTCCAGATATCGAGCCAGCCCTTTGATAAAACCGTCACCGCCGGCTTGTCACTAAAGATCATGCCAAGGGTCAGCGGCAGCGAAATCCAGATCATGCCGTAATAGGCCGGAATCTGTTTCAGCGGCCCGTAGCCCTGTACCGAATAGGCATATTCCAGCATGCCGGTCAGCAACAACAGATCGTTCTGCTTGAGGAAATCATAGAAGCTGTCGTATTGCAGCAATTCGGTCGGGGCCGTCAGCGGCATCGGCAGGGTCAGCCCGCGATAAAGCGCCAGAAGCGCGTCGTATTCCATGATCTTGAGCAGCATCTCGACCTTGAGTTCGTCGGCATCAAACCCATCCAGCCATTTCGCAGGCTCGGCAAAGGGTTGGTTGGCCTCGTAATAGCCCTTGAGCAGGGTGTAATCGGTATAATCGATCAGCGGCTCGGTCATCGGGACGCCGTCAAACTGGCCGGCGGTGGTCATGCCGCGGATGGTTTCGCCCTTCGGATCCTTGTGATCAGGGGTAAGGTACATGCCCTCGCGGATATTGCCCTGCATGAAATCGCAGGCGGCAAAATGCTTGGCCATCGCGTCATAAGCGGGCGAAAGATAACAGGTGCCCAATTCACAGGCGGTCGTGTCGCCATTGGGCGAGGGCGTGTCATAGGTGACGGTATGGGTCTTGCCGCCAAAGCGATCGGTGCTTTCAAGGATTTCAACATTGCTATAGCCCAGCTCTTTCAGGCGATGCGCAAACATCATCCCCGACGGCCCGGCCCCCAGCACGATGATCGGGGCGGCTTTGTCATCCGGCAAAGACCAGCCAAGTCGCGCCTGATTTTCAATCAGCATGCCGCCATATTGCCAGCATTGCAGCACCGATTCAAAGCAGGTCGAGCCATGCACATAGATCGTGTTGTTCTGGCCCTGAAGGTCAAGATAGCTCCACGGCCCGCCGGCCTGAAGCCCGGCATTGTCGAAGTGATCGAAATAGGGCGTGCGCAGATCAACCGGCAGGTTGGAGGTATCGGTGACGATCTCATAATCGAGATAGGGCCACCATGACAGGGTTGGCAACGTGGCATTCAGGTTGTCCAGAAACTCCTGCTCGGTCATCGGCGTGGTTTCGGGGCCCTGAAGTTGATAGACGGTGACCAGATTTTCGATCATGCCATTGGCGGTTTCCAGCGAGAACTGCTTGGCCGTTTCATTGCGATAGCCGCTGACGTGGCCTGCCATGTTTTCAATTTCCTGCGGCGACAGGACGATACCATATCTTGGCGCGGTGCTGGGCACCTTTACCTTCAGCAGAGTGGTATGAAAGGTGTAATTCTTGAATTGTGAAAACACGTCAAGTTCGGCCTGCGTATAGTCGCATGTGCCGATCAGGTTGCGCGGCTCGCAGGCCACGACCAGAAGATCGCAGGTTTTGACAACCGGCGCGCCGCCGTCGATGGAAACGGTGAGAGAAACGGGATTGCTCGTGGCTGGAATATTCAAATCAATGGTCCTTCAATATCTGTTGAAAACCGCGTGGCACATGCAAAAAATGAACAAAAGGGTGCTGTAGCTCCAAGGCTCTGGCAATGGATGGGTTATTTATAACACAGCCAGAGAGTGCGATCAGCAAATAACTGAAAGCTTTGATGTGATTACCCGCGCGTGAGCAACGCGTTTGTCTGGGTGACCTTGAGGGCAACAGAGCGCGCCAGAAGCCGCCATAAAAGCGCGGCCAAATCACGGTCGTCGCGTTCAAGCCGCGCGATTGTGTCGGCCGATAGCCGGTACACGCGCGCCGTGGTTTCGCAGATCACATTTGCATTGCGCGGGGTGTCAAGCAGGCTTGCCAATTCGCCCACAACCGCGCCAGGACCCATGGAGCGGACCCGGATCGCAGGGCCGGTGCCTTGCGGCAAAAGTACACCCAACCGGCCCGAGGCCAGGAAATAGATATCCGCCTGGCTGTCATTGGCGGCAATCAGGGTGTCGCCGGGGCTCAGATCAAGCGCGGTCATCTGATCCATGAGATCGGGCAACCGGGGATGGTGTTGGCCCATCTGGCGCAGCAGGTCCGTAAAATCGGGGGCCTCGCCGGGGGCGTCAAGTGAGGCCAGAAGCACGGTTTCGCAGGCCTCAAGCGCGGCGTCAAGCGAGGGCCAGAGCCGAAACCCGCCAGGGATCGGATCATCCGCCGCAAGGCTGATCGGAAGGCCCCATCGGGTGAAGGCCTCCTGCAATGCCGGGGATAGCCCGGTCAGATGGGTGGTGATACCCTGTGCCTGCATCAGATAGGCGAGCTTTTCAAGCGCCGCGCAGGCCGAGCTGTCAAAGGTGTTCACGGCGCTGAAATCGAGAATGACCGCACGCGGGCTCTGGGCCGGGTCGGGGGTATGGCGCAGGCTGTCGATAAGCTGCTCGACCGAGCCAAAGAACAAGGCACCCTGCAATTCCAACACGCGGATTGCAGCGCCGTTTTCGGCCAGATGAGCGTTTTCGGCGGCGTTGCGGTCAAGGGTGCTGCGGTGCGCGCGCGCGTCAGAGCTTTGCCGGATCACCGGCAGGCGCATATAGCCAAAGGTAAAGCCAAGCACCGCAAGCCCAAGCCCGACCCCGACAGCCGGCAGGATGCCAAAGGCGGTAGTGACCGCGACGATCCCCAGAACGATCAGCCAATCCATCAGCAAGAGGCGACGGCGTGCCGTGATAAGCCAATCTTCGATCATCGCAAAGCCGATGAACATCAACAGGCCCGCCGCCACGAAGGTCGGCACCGCAGCCACGATCGCCTCGGCGAACACAGAGGCGACAAGCAGCACCGCCACATGCCCGAGCACTAGGCCACCGCTATGCACGCCAAGCCGCGCGGCAATGATCGAGGCGCCGCCCTGTAGATAGCTCGTGATTCCGCCGAGGGCGCCGATCACGATATTGCCAAGGCCGGTCACCCGCAATTCGCGGTTCTCATTGGCATCCTGTCGCGTGGCCAGTTCTACGCCCGAGGTATTGAGCAGCACGCCGATCAGGTTGAGCAGGATCACGGCGGCAAAGGTCGGCGCGATGCTCAGCAAGAGCGGCCAGTCGACCAGCCGGATCATCCATAATCCCGGCCCAAGCCCGCCGCCTTCGCCTAGATGCGGCAACAGACCCATTTCGGCCGCCTCGGCCCGGCTTAGCCCGAGCCAGAGTAAAACCCCGTAAAATCCGGCCAGAAACAGCAGGATGATCACCAGAACCAGGGTTGATCCTTGCCAGATGCGCAGCGCGCCGATCAGGGCAAGCGCCATGGCGATGGCGGGCAGGACGCCCCAGAGAATTTGTGGTGTGGCAAGGCTTGCGACAATCGCGCCATAGCCCTGTGCGCCGGTCAGGATCGACAGGGCGGCCATGACAAGCAACACCCCCGACGAGGCCAGAAACCCCGCCGCCACCGGATAGGGGAACATCCGCAACAGCCGCCCCAACCCCAGTCGGCCGACAAGCCAGAACGCCAGCCCCGAAAGAAATGCCGAGGCCCCGATGGCCGCGATGGCGGTGGCAACCTGCGCCTCTGGCGGCCCGCTTGCGGCGGCGGCGACAAGCGCCACGGCGGGGGCGAGAATGGCCACGGTGGTATCCTGGGTGATGCCAAGCGCGACGCGAAAACCGCCAAAGCGCGACAGCACCAGAGTGATCAGGGCGGTCGAGAGCAAAAAGATCGCCGTTGCCAGCCCAAGCCCTGCCGCCAGCCCACCGGCGAAAAACACCGTCGCAAGCGCCAGGCAATGCCCCGCCGCATCAATGCCCAGAACAGCACCGACAAGCGCGGATTGCGCGGGGCCTGTCTGGGGTGCGGGCTTTACCCTGACCATCGGAAGAATCCTGTTTGGGCCGCACGGTGAATGGGGTCTGTAATGTCTTAAGGCCTAGTGCCAAATCGGCGATTTGACAAGCGGCGGGCTAGTTTCGGTCCGACATCCGGCTTGAGAGCAGATCGCCGGTTTCGGTCAGGATCGGATAGGCGACCATCGAAAACGAGGTATTGACCTGTTTGAGTGCGCGCAGGGTTTCCTGGTGGATATTGCTGGTCTCGATGCTTTCGGTCAGCCCCTCGCGCAGGCGACCCAGATGCAGGCGCTGGAGCCTTTGTTCAAGCGCGCGAATGCTGTCCTTTTCGGCGACAAGTTCGCGGGCGTCATCGGGGTTTTGCGTCATCATCACGCTAAGCGCCAGTTGCGCATTGGCCAGCACCCGGTCGTGAAAATCGCAGATTTCACTCCAGCCGGGTTTGGAGAATTGCACGCCTTCGGTATGCAACCGCTTGGCCAGCGTGAGCATCTTGCGCGCGATCATGTCGCCTGCGGCCTCAAGATTGGCGGCAATTGTCGCAAGGTCCATCGAACGGCGGCTGTTGTCCTGGTCAAGCCCGCTGCGGTTAAGCTGCGCCAGATAAAGCTTGGTTTCGAAATGGCGCTTGCGCAGGGTCTTTTCATTGGCGGCGATGGCCTCGGCGCTCGCGTCATCCCAGGTGGCATAAAGCGTCGGGATCGGGCGCAGCATCGCCTCGACTGTCTCGCCGATACGCATCACTTCGCGCGCGGCGCACGATAGCGCGCGGTCAGCGTCACCAAGGGCCGCCGGATCAAGTGCCGTGAAATGCTCATGCGCGGCGGGGGTGGCCGGGGTCTTTAGCATCGCCGAGGCCATGCGCGCGGCCAACCCGGTGAACGGCAGCACCACAATCACCACCGCGAGGTTGAAGAGGATATGCAGATGGATCGCCTGTTGCGCAGGCGTGGCACCAAGCCAGTCAAGCGGCGGCTCGAACATGCGGAACGCAACCAGCGTCAGCGCCGCACCCCCGCCGCGCAGCACCAGATTGGCAATGATCATCCGGCGCGCCTCGATCGGGGCGGCGAGGGTCAGCACGAAGGCGATGAACGCCCCGCCAAGATTGGCCCCAAGGATAAGCGCCACCGCCGCCGGCAAAGGCAGCACGCCCTGCAAGACCAGCGTCACGAACAGCAGAACCGCCGCCACGCTTGAATGCACCACCCAGGCAAACAGCGCACCGATGACAAAGGCCGTCAGCGTGTCGCGGCCAAGGTATTGCATCGCCATGATCGCGCCGGTGCTATCGGTCAGCGGCGCCGTGGCCGCGCGCAGCATGTCGAGCGACACGAAGATAAGCGCCAATCCGATCAGAACGCGCCCGCCCTGGCGCACACGTTTCTGATCGCCGCGCAGGAACATGGCGACGCCGACAAGAAGAAGGATCGGAATTAGCCACGTCTGGCGCACCAGCAAAAGTTTGGCCACCAGAGCCGAGCCAAGATCGGCCCCCAGCAGGATTGCAAGACCGGCCGCAACCGCAATCCCGCCGGCGGCGACAAAATTGGCCGCCAGGATCGCCACAGCGGTCGAGCTTTGCAAGGCCATCGCCGAGACGGTGCCGGTCATCGCCGCCCAAAGCCGGCTCTTGCCGGAGCGGCGCAACCAGAGCCGCAACTGGACGGAAAAGGCGCGCTCAACCCCGGTGCGCACCAGCCGCACCGCCCAGATCAACAGCGCGGCGGCGCCTGCGATATGCAAAAAGAACAGGGTCAGGTTGGGTGTTTCCAAGGGGAGTGATCCAAATCTCTAGAACGGATGCGGCCCGGTGCCAGAGGCCAGCGACACGCAGGTGCTTTGAAATCCACCCCGCCAGTCATGCAGCATGTAGCCACCGGGAGCCGTAGAAAAGCCAACCGGGGCAGTCGGGCGAAAGTCGACGGGAAAGCTGCTTGATGTTGCCGCACTGGTAAGGGCGATGCAAGGGCCGACTTGACCGATAAAGGTATTGTGCACATGGCCCGCGATCAGCCGCACCTCGGAGGGTGCGGCATCAAGGATCGCGGCCAGTTGGGGAATACTCTCAAGGCCGATCCTGTCCATGAAGCGGATGCCACAGGCGAATGGCGGGTGATGCAGGGCAACAAGGGCGGGCACATCCGCGCGCGCCTGCAACGCGTCTTGCAAAAACCCCAGCGTGTCAGCGTCAAGCGTGCCGCTGGCCTGTCCCTCGATCAGGGTATCAAGCCCGATCAGCCGCAGATCGGCAAAATCATGCACCCAGTTCAGCCGCCCCTCGGCGGGCAGATATTCAAGGTCGGCAAGGGCGGCGCGCATCGGGTCGCGCAGGTCATGATTGCCGGGAATGGCAAACCATGGCAGGCCAAGCCGCTCGATCTGACGGCGCAACAGGCGATAGCTTTCAGGGTCACCCTGATCGGTCAGATCGCCGGTGACGATAACTGCATCAATCGGGCCAATCCGGTCGAGATCGGCCAATATCCGGGTGATCGCCGAGCCCAGAAGCGCGAAAGTATCAAGGACACCCGAGACGCGATGCGGCGGCACGGTGACATGGGTATCGGTGAGATGCAGAATGCGGGTCATTTGATACCTGTGCGCAGGAAGGCCTGAACGAACTGGCGCTGGAACACCAGAAAGGCGATCAAAAGCGGCGCAATCGACATCAGCGTGGCCGCCGAAATGACCGAAATATCGACGCCATTCTCCGGCGCGCCAAAGATCGACAGGCCCACCGTCAGGGGCCGGGTGTCGGGCGAATTGGTGACGATCAGCGGCCACAAAAAGTTGTTCCAATGGGTCGAGACCGACACAAGCGCATAGGCAAGATAGGTCGGCTTGGCCAAGGGCACATAGACCCGGATCAGGATGCCAAACCAGCTACAACCCTCAATGCGCGCCGCCTCGTGCAATTCAATCGGCACCGATTTGAACGCTTGCCGCATGAGGAAAATGCCAAAGGCGCTTGCCATATAGGGCATGCCGATCCCGAGGATCGTATCGAAAAGCCCAAGCCGCGAGATCATGGCATAGTTTTCCACGATCAGAACTTCGGGCAGGATAAAGAGCTGTAGCAACACCAGGATGAACACGACATCCTTGCCGGGAAATTGCATTTGCGCAAAGGCAAACCCGGCCAGGGTGGTCAGGATGAACTGCCCGATAAGCACCACCGTGACCAGCAGGAAGGTGTTGAGGAAATAGCGCATCCAGGGCGCGCCATCCCAGGCGGTGCGAAAATTATCAAGCGTCCAGGGCGCGGCGATGTTGAAATTCACCGCATCCGAGGTCGAATGAAACGCCGCCCAAAAGGCAAACAGCAGCGGCGAGATCCAGATCACGGCCAGCAGAATGGCACCGGCGGCATCGAGCGTGGGCGTCAGGCGCTTCATTGGTAATGTGTCCTGCGGTCGATCAGGAAAAACTGGATGGCGGCGACGATCCCGAGCACCAGAAGCACCAGCATTGTCATCGCGGCGGCATGCGGCGCGTCAAAAAAGGCAAAGGCCATTTCCCAGATGTAATAGAGGATCAGCTTTGAGGCATCCGACGGCCCGCCCTTGGTCAGGATAAACAGGTGGTCGATCAGTTTGACCGAGTTGATCATCGCATTGACCATGATGAATAGCGTGGTCGGCATCAACAGTGGCAGAACGATCCGGCGCGTATAGGTCCACCGGCTTGCCCCTTCGATATCGGCCGCCTCTTTCAGGTCTTCGGGGATGGTCTGAAGCGCGGCGAGGTAGAAGATCATGAAAAACCCGGCCTCCTTCCAGATCGTCACGATGATGATCGCCCAAAGCGCGGTTTCCGGCTGACCCAGCCAGTTGACCGACGGCAGACCAAAGAGCGCGCCGATTTGATCAAGAACGCCAAGGCCGGGGGTGTAGAAAAACAGCCACAGATTGGCGGCGGCGATCATCGGCAAAACGGTCGGCGTGAAATAGGCGGTGCGCACAAAGCCGCGCGCGGGAATCTTGGAATTGGCCCAAAGCGCCATCGACAGGGCGATGAAAATCGACACCGGGATGGTGACACCAGCGTAAAACAGGTTGTTGCGCACCACCAGCCAGAAGGTCGGATCGGCAAACAGATCGGCGTAGTTTTCAAGCCCGATATATTCCGACGGATTGCGCCGGTTACCGCGTGAAAACGTGCTTGACCAGAACGTCGCAAGCGAAGGGTAAAAGGCAAAGACCGACAACAGCAACGCCGCCGGGCTAAGCAAAAGCCAGCCATAGATCGCCTGTCGGCGCCGTTCCAGATTGGCATGTGGGTTTGACACTTGCGCGGCCCTTTCAGGATCGAGAAACACCGGCCCTGCGGGTTGGGGCCGGTGTCTGGCGTTTGGTTATTGATAGTCTGCAAGCAGACGTTTGGCGCTTGCCTGGGCCTCGGCCAGGGCCTCGGCCGGGGTCTTGGCACCGGTCAGGGCCGATTGGATCGCATTGTTGAGCCCGTCACGCACACGCGCGGTTTCGAACGTTGAAAACTCGGCGACCGCATGTTCAAGCTGATTGCGCGCCACAAGGGCAGGCGGGAAGTCAGCGGTGTAGGATTTCAGCGCCTCGGTCTCATAAGCGGCGGGCGATACCCCCATATAGCCGGTTGCGATTGACCAGGCGGCGGCCTGATCGGGCGAGGTCATGAACTGGATCAGCTTCATCGCCGCCTCGCGCTCGGCGTCGGTGGTGTCTTTGAACAGGTAAAAATTGCCGCCGCCGGTGGGCGAGCCAAGCCGTTTGTTGCCCGGAAGCATCGCGACGCCAAAGTCAAATTCCGCCGCGTTCTTGACCGCTGTGAGATTGCCGGTCGAGTGCCACATCATCGCGGTCTGGCCCTCAAGAAACGCCTGCCGCAGGGTGCCCCATTCGACTGTGCCGGTGGGCATGATGCCATGCTCGGCCGAAAGCGATTTCCAGAATTCCAGCGTCTCGATGACCTCAGGATCGTCGAAATAGGTGGTCAGCCCGTCGCTTGCCATCAATTCCTTGCCGTTCTGGATCGCAAGCGCCTGGAACATCCAATAGGGATAACCGGTCGAGGGGATCATCACGCCGTAAGTATCATCCTTGGTCAGCGCCTTGCCCATGCTGACCATTTCATCCCAGGTGGCGGGGGCCTTTTCGGGGTCAAGTCCGGCGGCGCGGAACATATCCTTGTTGTAATAGGCAACGATGGTCGAACGCTGGAACGGAATGCCCCATGTCTTGCCCTCGATCTGGCCATTGGCCATCAGCGCCGGGTAAAACCCGTCGAGCCAGGCACGATCCGCATCGCTTTTGAGCACATCATCAAACGGCAGGATCAGATCCTGTTCGATCAGGTCATAGGCGTCGATCGAGAACATCACCGCCAGTTGCGCCGGCTCGCCGGAATTGAGCGCCGAGAGGGCGCGCACGCGGGTGTCATCATAATTGCCCGAATAGATCGCATTGACCTTGATATCGGGGTTTTCGGCCTCAAAATCGGCGACGATGCCATCGACCACCTCGGTCAGGGCACCGCCCACGGCAATCGGGTAATACATGGTAAGTTCGGTTTGTGCCTGCGCCTGTGACGCCAGCGAAAGGGCCATGGCGCCGGAAAGCGCGAGGCCGAGGTGCTTGGTGAAATACATTGTATCCTCCTAAAGAATGTCTGTGTGCAGTCTTGGTTGGTGCGCCACTTGTTATGCTTGGTCGTGGCGTTTAGCGGGTGGGGTCAGGGGGCGCGCGCCACCCGTTTGCCCCCGGAATCAAACACATGCAGGTCATCGTCGGCAAAGCCGATCTCGACGGTATGACCGCTTGGGTGAAGCGCCATGCCCGGCGCCTTGAGCGTGAGACCGGTGGCATGGTCATGCGCGAGGCCGATAAAGGTTTCGGCGCCAAGGAATTCACATTCGGTCACCTCGCAGATCAGGCGGCCCTTGCCGGTTTCGGCCAGGGTGATGTGCTCGGCGCGCAACCCGATGGTTGTGTCCTCGTCGAACCCGGCAAGCGCATGCCCCCTGATCAGGGCCATCGGCGGCGCGCCGACAAATTCGGCCACGAAGGTATTGACCGGCGCATTATATAGCTCTTGCGGCGTGCCGATCTGTTGAATGCGCCCGTCCTTCATCAGCACCACGATATCGGCCATGCTCATCGCCTCGGTCTGGTCATGGGTGACATAGACCACGGTGATGCCCAGATCCTGTTGCAGCTTCTTGATATCCTTGCGCACGGCATTGCGCAGCTTGGCATCAAGGTTTGAGAGCGGTTCATCCATCAGGCACAACCGCTGACCGGCGACAATGGCGCGGGCAAGGGCAACACGCTGACGCTGACCGCCGGACAATTCGCCGGGTTTGCGATTTTCAAGCCCGGTAAGGCCGGTGATCTCAAGCGCGCGCTTGAGTTTCTCAAGCCGTTCGGCGCGCGGCACGCGGCGCACCTTGAGGCCGAACATGACGTTTTCGGCGACTGAAAGATGCGGGAAAAGCGCGTAGGATTGAAACACCATCGACAAGTTGCGCTCCGAGGCGGCACGTGTGGTGACATCGCGCCCGTCGATGATGATCTTGCCCTCGTCCGGGATCTCAAGCCCCGCCAAAAGCCGCAGCGTGGTCGACTTGCCACAGCCCGACGGCCCAAGCAGCGCCACGAACGCGCCCTCGGGGATATCGAGGCTGACATCTTCAACCCCAAGCTTGCCGTTCCAGCGCTTGCCGATCCCTTCAAGCGATACAAAGGGTTGCGCGGTCATAATGGACCTCTTTCAACAAGGGTAAGACGGTCGGCGACCCGCCCAAGCACCGGGGCAAAGCGGGCGTCGGGCGCGCGATCCATGATGATGCGGTCAACCTCGCCGAGATGGCCGCCCACCACCGGGGCGACGCGGCCGAATTTGGTGTGGTCAAGCACAAGGATCGAGGTTTCACAGGCGATGCGAATCTGTTCGCGCACGCGCACTTCTGAGGCGTGAAAATCCAACAGCGCGCCATCGTCGGCAACGCCGGCAACGCCGCAAATGCCAAAGTCCGCGCGGTAACCCTGAAAGAAACGGGGCACCTCATCGCCAAGGATATCAAGGTCGGGCAGGCGCACCTCGCCCCCCGGCACGATGAGCCGGTTGGTCGGTTCGTTCGACAGCGCCATGACCACGTTGAGGTTGTTGGTCACCACCGTCAGGCGTTTGCGCGCGCGCAGCGCCTCGGCGACAAAGGCCGGTGTGGTGCCGATGGAAAAGAACACCGTCACATCGTCCGGGATAAGCGCGGCGGCGGCTTGGGCGATGGCCGCTTTGGCGTCTGAATTGGTGGTCTTGCGCTGTTGATAGGGCTGGTTGAGCTGTTTTTCAAAAAGATCGGCCCCGCCGTGGCGCCGCCGCAACAGGTTCTCCTGGCACAATTGGTTGATATCGCGGCGCACGGTCTGGGCCGAGACGCCAAAGGTGGTTGCAAGCTCATCCACCGAGACGCTTTTATGGGTTTGCATGAGATCCAGTATCCCATCCCTGCGCTTTCGTTTCTTGGATGACATTTTGGGCATATCTCCATTATTGCCATCAGAATGGGCATAACGCTCATAAAAGCAACATTTTTTAAACGGGGCCGCAGGTTTCTTATCGCCTGCTGATACGGGTGTTTTGTGACAGTTCCTTGAATGCTTTCGCGAAAACCGGCGGGAGAGGGGGCGGTTTATTGCAGCGCAGGCGAGCACTTTTTGGTCATTCGCGCTTTTTCGCCCGATCTACCGCGCATAGGGTGGCGAGGGTCGAATCAGGTATCGGCCATCAAGCTAGGGTGACAGATGAACGGCCTGCACGGAATTTTCGACAGATACGAGGCGATCCGCCCCCGGTTGCCCGCTGTTCATGCCCGGCCGGACACCGAAACTGTTGCCAATCTTGGCGAGATCGCGGGGCGCATTGATGCCTTTGTTTTCGACGCCTTTGGGGTGCTCAATATTGGCGAAACGCCGATCCCCGGCGCGGCCGACCGGGTCGCCGATCTGCGGGCCCGCGGGTGTCAGATCAGGGTGCTGACCAATGCCGCCAGCTATGATCGCGCCGGGGCCGTGGCCAAGTTTGACAAGCTTGGCATCGCTCTTGATCCCGATGAGATCATCACCAGCCGCGACGCAGCGCTTTGCGGTCTCGACAACCGCCTCTGGGGGGTCATTGCCGCGACCGAAGATACCCTGACTGACTTGGATATGCCGGTGATCCGGCTGGGCGATGACCCGGTCGATTATGATCGCGCGGAAGGCTTTTTGTTCCTCTCCAGCGCCGATTGGAATAATGCGCGTCAGGGGATGCTTGAGGTATCATTGTTGAAACATCCGCGCCGGGTGATCATCGCCAACGCCGATCTGGTTGCGCCGCGCGATCACGGTTTTTCCATCGAGCCGGGGTTTTACGGCCATCAGCTTGCCGATCTGACGGCGGCCGAGGTGCTGTTCTTTGGCAAGCCGTTTGCGGATGTGCATGCCATGGCCATGGCAAGCTTTGGCGGCATCGACAAAGGCCGGATCGCGATGGTGGGGGACACGCTTCACACCGATATTCTTGGTGGGTCGGCTGCGGGCTGGCGTACGGTTCTGGTCACGCAGGACGGGCTTTTTGCCGGGCATGATGTGGCGCCCTTCATGGCGCAAAGCGGCCTTTACCCCGACTGGCAGGTCGCGCGCATCTAGCGATAGGTGCGCTCTTCCATCGGGGTATCCTCGATGCGTTGCAACAGGCGATCCAATAGCCATTTTTCGGCCCGGTTCAGCACCGCGCGCGGGTTCCAGACGACATGCACGTCAATCGGCGCGGTCTGATCATAGGGCGGCAATTGCCAAAGCTGGCCATCACGCACATCGCGCGCCGCCACATGAAGCGGCAGCGGCCCGACACCAAGCCCGGCGATGATCAGACGGCGGACTTCTTCAAGGTGGCTTGAGGTGGCGATGATCTGATCGCCAAGCTCGGCCTGCGCGCGCATCAGGGTCACGGGCTTGAGCGCGTCCTGAAGCCGGTCGGTGCCAAAGCTGACCGCCGAATGCCCGGCAAGATCGGCACGGGTCAGGTTTTTGCGGCCAAACAACGGGTGCGGCGGGCCGCAGAACAGGCCGAAATATTCGCGGAACAGGCGTTTGTATTCCAGCTTGGAATTGCGCTGATGCACAAGGCAGATCGCAAACGAGGCCGAGCGCGCGGTGACGGTGTCAACCGCCACGGCCGAGGTGAAAACATCAATCGACAGGGTCGCGCGGGGGTTCTCTTCGTGAAACTCGGCCAGCACCTGATTAAAAAGCGGGCAGATGACGTGGCTCGCCAAAGATAGGCGCACATGGCCCGTGACCTCATCGGTCATGTCGCGCATCAGCGTCGAGAGGCGCAGGATAGAGCCCTGAATATCCACCGCCTCGCGGTAAAGAACTTCGCCTGCATCGGTCAGTTGAAAGTGCCCCGGACTGCGATCAATAAGCTTTTTTCCAACCCTGTTTTCCAGCCTTTTCAAGGCGGTGGAAACCGACGGCTGGGTCAGGCGAAGCCGGGTGGCGGCATCGGTCACCGAGCGCGCCTGTGCCAGTACGACAAAGGTGCGCAACAGGTTCCAATCCATTTCGCGCATGATGCGTTCGGGGCTGTTTTGATCAATCATTGATCTCATCTATTGTTATAATTCTCATTATCTATTGGATTTATGCTTGCCCGGTTTGCATCCTGATCGCAACCCCGCATTGGCGGGCCGTTTGGGTAGGGATGCCGTATGTCAGTCGAAGCCCGCGAGGCAAGACAACCCTGGATATTGCTGTCACCGGCGCTTGGCGCGGTGGTGCTGTTGCTGTTCGTGCCGCTGGTGTTCATCGTGGTCTATTCGTTCTGGCTTCGCACCGCGACAGGGGCGGATCAGGTCGGGTTTTACCTCAACAACTGGAAAGAGGTGCTAAGCGACGCGTTTTACCGCGACATCCTTTTCGGCACCCTCAAGATCGCCACGATCACCACGGTGATCTGCGCCCTGATGGGCTATCCGGCGGCCTATTTCATTGCCCGGTCCAGAGGCAACAAGGCGATCCTGCTTTTGCTTTTGATGCTGCCGTTCTGGATCAGCTACATCATCCGCACGATGAGCTGGATCAACATTCTCGGCGTCTCGGGGGCGTTCAACACCTTTCTGCTCTGGGTCGGGGTCATAGATGAGCCGATCCAGATGCTTTACAATCAGACCACGGTGATCCTCGGGCTGGTGCATTTCCTGTTGCCGTTCATGGTGCTGAACGTTTTCGTCAGCCTTGATGGCATCGACACCACCCTTGAGGATGCTGCGAATTCGCTTGGCGCGACCCGCTGGCAGGCGTTTGTGCAGGTGACCTTGCCGCTGTCGCTTCCGGGTCTGGCGGCGGGGGGATTGCTGTGTTTCGTGCTTGGCGCGGGCACCTATATCACGCCTCTGGTACTTGGCGGGCCGCGGGATGCGATGTTTGCCAATCTGGTGTTCGAGGCGATCATCACCCAGCTCAACTGGCCGCTTGGCAGCGCGCTTAGCCTGATGCTTTTGGCGGTGCTCGGGGCGCTCGTTCTCATCTACAACCGCTATCTTGGCATGGCACAGTTGATGAAGGGGCTTGGCTGATGGCGGGTAAGAGCAACCTCGGCTGGCACCTTATTCGCGGATGGGCGATGGCGGTTTACGTCTTCATGTTCCTGCCGGTCGCCGTGGTGGTCCTGCTCAGCTTTAACGCAAGCCAGTTCGGCAGTTTTCCGATGACCGGGTTTTCGTTTCGCTGGTTCGTCGAGCTGGCGCAGAACGAGGCGATCTTGCGCGCGTTCCGCACCTCGATCATCCTTGGCACGCTGACGGCGCTTTTCTCGACCACTCTGGGCGTTTTGGCCAGCCTCGCATTGGTGCGCTACAACGTGCCGGGGCGCAATATGATCACCACCATGCTGATCGCGCCGATTCTGGTGCCCGAGGTGGTGCTTGCGGTGGCCTTGCTGTTGTTTCTCAACTTTCTCGGCTTGCCGAAAAGCTTTCCGCTTTTGCTGGCCGGGCATGTGATCTTTACGCTGCCCTTCGTGATACTGGTTGTGCAGGCGCGCCTTGTGAGCATCAAGCGCGATATCGAAGAGGCCGCGCTTAGCCTTGGGGCAAGCCCGCGCCAGACGTTCTTTGAGATCACCCTGCCGCTGATGATGCCGGCGGTGCTGGCGGGGGGGCTGTTTGCCTTCACGATCAGCTTTGATGACATCACCGGCACATTGTTCTGGAAGCCCGGCGGGGTGGAGACCGTACCGACACAGATTTTCGCCATGCTGCGCAATTCCATCAGCCCCGAGATCAATGCCCTGGGCACGGTTATGATTCTCATGACCGTGGGCCTGCCCCTTATCGGGTTGGCGATTGCGCGCAAGGTGGCAAGCAAGGGCGGCAGTTAGAACCGTCCGAACAGATAAAGAACCCAGTCAACAAGGAGATGAAAATGACCAGGAAAATGGACAACACCACCCGTTATGAGCGGATGCGCGAACGGTATATGAACGGCGATCTGGACCGGCGCAGCTTTCTCGGGCTGATCGGTGCGGCGGGCCTTGCCTACGGGGTGCAGACGCCCTTTGCCAAATACGCCAATGCCCAGAGTGTATCGCAGGTGCGCTTTGACGGCTGGGGCGGGGTTGTGTCAGAGGCGTTCCGCGAGCACGCCTTTGATCCCTATACCGCCGCGACCGGCATCAATGTGGTCGATGGGACCTTTGGCGGCCCCGATGAATATATCAGCCGAATCAAGGCAAGCCAGGAAGGCGAATACAACATCGCCCACCTGTCGGGCGTGTTCGATTATGCGCGTTATCACAACCTTGGTTTTTCCAGCACCCTGAACGAGGACAACATCCCGAACCTGAAATATGTCATCCCCAAGCTGGTTGATGTGTTCCGCAAGGTGACGGATGGCAAGCTGTCCTGTGTGCCCTATGACTATGGCACCACCGGTCTTGCCTATAACCGCAAGTATATCTCGGATGATGAGATGAAGGAAAAGGGCGCCAAGATCCTGATCGACGAGACCCACAAGGGCAAGATTGCCGGCTGGGGCGACTGGCGCACGCGGATCTGGTTTGGCTCACTGCAAACCGGGCAGGACCCGAACGGCGCGACGGATATGGAGGCGGTCTGGGATGCGATCCGCACGCATCGTGACCTCTCGTTGAAATACTGGGGGTCGGGCGCCGAGTTGATGAGCCTGCTTGCCGAAGAGGAAATCCATGTGACTGAGGCCTGGTCGGGCCGGATCTTCGCGCTTCAGGAACAAGGCCATGACATCGGTTATATGGACCCGCCAAATGGCTATGGCTGGCAGGAATGTCTGTTCGTGATCAAAGGCAGCCCGATGGAGGCCTGTGAAGAGCTGTTGAACTTCATGCTTGATCCGGCAACCTCGATCGCGGTCGCGGAAGGCCAGAACTATCCGCCCGCTCTTGACCCGACCAAGGTTGATCTTGGCGCCAAGATTCCGACACTGCCGGCCTTTGATCCGACCGGCACATTGGAAAATCTGACCTTTGCCGATCCGGCCTATTGGAACGAGAACGAACAGGAATGGACCAAAACCTTTGGTCGCGTTCAAAAGGGCTACTAGACCCACCCAAGCCTTGCCTGTCCCGGTGATTGCCGGGGCGGGCAACCACTTTTCGCCCGCCCAAGGAGGCCGCCAATGAGCGCCGTCACCCTGAAAAATATTGTCAAACGGTTTGGCGGCTTTACGGCCGTTCATCAGACCTCGCTTGAGATACCCGAAGGCGCGTTCGTCACGCTTTTGGGGCCGTCGGGCTGTGGCAAGACCACGAATTTGCGGATGATCGCGGGGCTTCTTGATCCGACCGAGGGCGAAATCCTGATTGGCGACAAGCGGGTCAACGATGTGCCGATCCACAAGCGCAATCTTGGGCTGGTGTTTCAGAACTATGCTCTGTTTCCGCATAAAACCGTGGCCGAAAACGTCGCCTTTGGCCTAAAATACCGCGATGTGCCAAGCGCCGATATTCCGGCCAAGGTCAAGGCGGCGCTTGAACTGGTGCAGTTACCGGATGTCGGGCACCGCTATCCCAAGGAACTGTCGGGCGGTCAGCAACAGCGCATCGCGCTTGCCCGTGCCATCGTGATCGAGCCGGATGTCTTGCTGCTCGACGAGCCGCTATCGGCGCTTGATGCCAACCTGCGCGAGGATATGCGCGTTGAACTCAAGCGCATTCAGGAACGCATCGGCGTGACCACCGTATTCGTGACCCATGACCAGTCCGAGGCGCTTGCAATGTCGGATTTCATCGTCGTGATGTCCGAGGGCCGGGTTGAACAGGTCGGCAAGCCGGAAGAGGTGTACAACACCCCGGCCTCTGAATTTGTCGCCAATTTCCTTGGCGCGTCGAATATTTTTGACGCGACATGCACCACCTATGGCGATGCGTCGGTGGGGATCGAAGCGCCGGTGTTCGGCGGCATGGATATTCCGGCGCAAAAGGCACCGAACCTGAAATCCAAGGGGCCTGCCAAGCTTGTGGTGCGGGCCGAAAAGGTGATCCTGTCCAAATCAGACGCCCCCAAGGGGGTTGTTTCGGTGCCCGCAAAGGTCGAAACCGTCGACTATCAGGGGCAGGCCGTGCGCTATTTCGTGAGCGCAGGCGACACCCAGTTGCAGGCTATCAACATGATCGACGAGCGCCCCTTTGCCGTGGGCGACAGGGTAAATCTGCATCTTCGCCCGCAGGATTGCGCGGCGCTTCCGGGATAAGACCATGAGTGCAAAACCAAGCCACCTTTTTTATCAGGGCAGAGAGCGCAAGCCGGTTCTTGATCAGGCGCGTGGCGTTTACATGTGGGACGTCGATGGCAAGCGCTATCTTGATGGCTCATCCGGCGCGATGGTCTGTAACATCGGTCATTCGAATGAAAATGTGCTAGAGGCGATGCGCCGCCAGATGGAGAAATCGACCTTCGGCTATCGGCTTCAGTTTGAAACCGAAGCATCGGAAAAGCTGGCCTCGAAAACAGCCGCGTTGACACCAGAGGGCCTGAACCGGGTGTTTTTCGTCTCGGGCGGCTCCGAGGCGGTGGAAAGCGCGATCAAACTGGCCCGGCAATATGCGTTGGCCGTCGGTGAGGGCAGCCGCTGGAAGGTGATTTCGCGCAGTCCAAGCTATCATGGCTGCACCCTTGGGGCATTGGCGATCACCGGCTATGCGCCGCTGACCAAACCGTTCGAGCCGATGATGAAGGCGATGCCGAAAATCCCCGCGCCGCGCGCCTATCTTGACGGGCTTGACCCCGACGCCATCGCGACCGGGCATTACTATGCCAATATGCTTGAGGCGCAGATCCTGGCCGAAGGGCCAGACTCGGTGCTTGCCTTTATCGTCGAGCCGGTCGGCGGTGCCTCGACCGGCGCGCTTGTGCCGCCGCGCGGATATATGGAGCGCGTGCAGGAGATTTGCCGTCAATACGGTGTGCTTCTGATCCTCGACGAGGTGATGACCGGCGCCGGGCGCACCGGTAAATTTCTGGCCTCGGAGCATTGGAATCTTGAGCCCGATATCATGGTCATGTCCAAGGGCTTTGCCGCCGGATACATGCCGCTTGGCGGGATGGTCGCGCATGAACGTCTGGTCGAACCGGTGCTTGACGCGGGCGGGTTTTTGCACGGCTTCACCTATGCCGGCAATCCGCTGGCCTGCGCCGCCGGCCTAGCGGTGATCGACGAGATCGAGCGTCTCGGGCTGGTCAGGAATGCGGCGCTGATGGGGGGTAAGCTCCTGACCCGGTTGCGCGGATTGATGGAACGCTTTCCGATCATCGGCGATGTGCGTGGCATGGGTCTTTTGACCGCGTTCGAATTCATGTCGGACCGCGCCACCAAGGCACCTTTGCCAAAAGAGTTGCGCGCCTTTGACCGCTTTGTGCAGATCGCCTATGACAAAGGCCTTATCGTCTATTCGCGCCGTACCCGCGATGGCGTTGAGGGCGATCATATCCTTGTCTGCCCGCCGATGATCGTGAACGAGAACCATCTGGATGAGATCATCGAAATGCTTGAGGCCGCGCTGGCGCAATTCACCGCCGAAATCCGCCCCAGCCTTGACAAGATCGCGTAAGGGGCGGGCATGCGCGAGATCATCATCACCTGTGCGCTGACCGGCTCTATCCATACCCCAAGCATGTCGCCGCATCTTCCGGTCACGGCGGATGAAATTACCGCCGCCGGCCTTGGCGCAGCCGAGGCGGGGGCCGCGATCCTGCACCTGCATGCGCGCGATCCGGAAACCGGCAAACCCTCGGCCGAGCCCGGTCATTTCATGGGCTTTCTGCCACGCCTGAAACAGGCCAGCGATGCGGTGCTTAATATCTCGACTGGCGGCAGCGCGGTGATGACCCTTGACCAGAGGCTGGCGGCGCCGAAACAGGCCGCGCCGGAAATGGCCTCGCTCAACATGGGGACGATGAATTTCGCGCTCTACCCGATGGCCGAGCGGATTTCGGACTGGAAACACGATTGGGAAAAGCCGTTTCTTGAGGGGTCCGACGATCTTGTGTTCAAGAACACGCCGCGCGATATCGCCCGTATCCTGACCGAGCTTGGCCAGGAGCGTGGTGCACGGTTCGAGTTTGAATGCTATGATCTCAGCCACCTTTACATGCTGCGCCATTTTGCCGACCGTGGCCTGATCAAACCGCCGTTTTTCATTCAGTTTGTGTTTGGCGTCTTGGGCGGCATGGGGCCGGATCCGGAAAACCTGACGCATATGGTGCGCATCGCGGACAAGCTTTTTGGCGAGGAGTATATGTTCTCGGTTCTGGCGGCGGGGCGGCATCAGATGCCGCTGATCACCATGTCGGCGGCCATGGGCGGGCATGTGCGTGTCGGGCTGGAAGACAGCCTTACGATCGCGCGCGGCACACTTGCGCGGTCCAACGCCGAACAGGTTTCCAAGATCCGCGATGTTGTCGAAGCCCTGGGCCGCAGCGTTGCCACCGCCGATCAGGCGCGTGCAATTCTGGGCCTCAAGGGCGCAGATAAGACAGCGATCTGAGCGATGGCTGATATTGATTTTCGCCCGGTGCAAAACGCCGATGATCTGGCCCTTTTGGATCAGGCATTATGCGCGCTCAGCGTTGATTTGGGCGATGCGCATCTGGCCGGGGCCGATGTCTTGCGGGTGGGGTTATTCGGACGGGTGCCTGCCGCCTATGGCCTCTTGGCGTTGCGCGATGGCGCGCTCATGGGGGCGGCCTTGTTCAGCCCGGTGTTTTCCACTGCGCGCGGCGCGGCGGGGGTCTATGTTTCTGACCTCTGGGTTGCAGAGGCGGCGCGCGGCGGCGGATTGGGCCAGAAAATACTGGCGCGGGTGGCGACGCGTGCGAACCTTCTTTGGGGGGCCGAGTGGATGACTTTGGCGGTTTATGCCCATAGCATCGCCTCGCGCCGCTTTTACACGCGGCTCGGCTTTGAGCCACAAGGCAACATGACAACGATGCGCCTGTCGCAGGACGCGGTGCAACGACTGATAAGGAATGCGCAATGAAGGCCATTTTCGACGACCGCCAGTGGCACCATGACCCGAAACATTTCATGGCCAATGGCAAGGTCCTGCCTAGCCCCGAACAACCCGAGCGGATCGCCCGCCTGCGCATTGGCGCAGAGGCGGCGGGCTGCGATTTTATCGCGCCAACGGATGCCGGGCTTGGCCCGATCGCGGCGCTGCATTCGCCGGAGTATGTGACGTTCCTCAAGAATATCTACACCCGTTGGCAGCGGATCGAGGGCGCCGGCGAAGAGGTGATCCCGAATATCCATCCCGCCAATCGATCCGACAATTATCCCAAATCCGCCGTCGGGCAGGCGGGCTATCATCAGGTCGATACGGCCTGTCCCATCGGCAAGGGCACCTGGGAGGCGGCCTATTGGTCGGCGCAATCGGCGGTGACCGGCGCGGATCTGCTGGCAGAGGGCGAGCGGGCGGGCTATGCGCTCTGCCGCCCGCCGGGGCATCATGCTTACGGCGATCTGGCGGGGGGGTTTTGCTTTCTCAACAATGCCGGCATCGCCGCAGAGAGGTTGCGCACGCGCGGCCTGCGCGCCGCCATCCTGGATGTAGATGTGCATCACGGCAATGGCACGCAGGGCATTTTCTATGACCGCGACGATGTGCTGACCCTGTCGATCCATGCCGATCCGGCGCGGTTTTACCCGTTCTTCTGGGGCCATGCAGAGGAACGCGGCGCGGGGCGCGGAATTGGCTATAACCTGAACCTGCCGCTGGCGCGGGGCACCGGCGATGAGGCCTATCTCAAGGTGCTTGATAGCGCGCTAGAGCGCATCACCGCCTTTGGCGCCGATGTGGTTGTGGTGGCGCTTGGGCTTGACGCTTACGAGGGCGACCCGTTCAAGGGGCTGGCGATCACGACGCAGGGGTTCGCGCGCATCGGCGCGGCGATTGCGGGCCTTGGCCTGCCCACGCTTTTCGTGCAGGAGGGCGGGTATCTGTGCGACGAGTTGGGTGAGAACCTGACCGCTGCCCTGACAGGATTTGAAACCGCATGAGCCAGGCAGATGTGATCGTGATCGGCGGCGGGATCGCCGGGGTAAGTGCCGCCGCAGAGCTTGCGCGTGGCGGCGCGCGCGTGATCCTTCTTGAGGGTGAGACGCAGCTTGGCTATCACTCGACCGGGCGCTCGGCGGCGATTTTCATCCGCAACTATGGCAATGCCACGCTGCGCGCGCTCAATGCCGCCGCTGAGCCGATATTTGAAAATCCCGGTGACATTTGCGAGGGCCCTCTGCTTAGCCCGCGCGGCGAACTGATGATCGCGCGCGAGGACGAATTGCCGGTGCTTGAGGCCTATCTTGATGGCGCGACCGGGATTGAACGGCTCACGGGCGCGCAAGCGGGCGAGATCGTGCCGATCCTGCGCACCGACTGCATTGCGGGCGCGATGATTGAACATGGCGCACAGGGCATTGACGTGGACCGGATGCTACAGGGGTATGCCCGGTTTCTGCGCAGCCATGGTGGCCAGATCATCACGGGCGCGCAGGTCGGTGACATTCGCGATGATGGCGCGCTTTGGCAGGTCGAAACCACGCAAGGCAGATTTGCGGCGCCCATACTTATCAATGCCGCCGGGGCCTGGGCCGATGAGGTGGCATTGCGCGCGGGCGTGGCGCAGATCGGCCTTCAGCCGATGCGCCGTTCGGCCGCGATCATCCCCGCGCCTGCCGGTCATGATTGCGAAAAATGGCCGGTGTTCGGCTCGATTTCGGAAACCTGGTACGCCAAGCCAGAGGCTGGCAAACTTATGGTCTCGCCCGCCGATGAAGACCCGGTCGATCCGCATGATGCCTGGGCCGACGACATGGTTCTGGCCGAAGGCTTGCACCGGTTCGAACAGGCGGTGACGGTGCCGGTGACACGGGTCGAACATAGCTGGGCGGGATTGCGCAGCTTTGTTTCGGACCGCACGCCGGTGGCGGGTTTTGTCCCCGAGGCGCGCGGATTTTTCTGGCTGGCGGGGCAGGGCGGCTACGGCGTTCAGACGGCACCGGCATTGTCGCGCCTGACGGCGGCGCTTGTCCTTGGACAAAAGCCCGAGCTTGCCCCAGAGGTGATCGCGGCCCTCGCGCCAGAACGTTTCGTCCAGTGATGCTGACCTAACCTTTGGCCGAGATCGAGGCGAGCTTTCTCAGAAGGTGCTCTTTCATCCGCTCTGCCGTGGTTGCGGCGTCACGGGCACAAAGCGCCTCGGCAATCGCCTCGTGTTCCTCGACCGCCGCGCGCCAACGCTCTGGCGTCAGGTTGGCCTGATAGCGCGCGCGCTGGACCCGATAGGCCAAAAGCTCGTGCGAGCGCAACAGGGTTTCATTGTCCGCCGCCTGCAAAATCGCCTTGTGAATGGCCTGATTGATGCGGAAATAGGTCGGGCGGTCGGTTTCTTCATAAGAGCGGCGCAGCTGTTGTGTCATCTCCCTGATCTGGCTCAGGGTTTCATCGCTGGCGGCCGCCGTTGCCAATTCGCCGGCCAGCCCCTCTAGCGAGGCCAGAACGCGAAACACCTCGGCCAATTCGCTCTCGCTCTGGCGGGTGATGACGGCGCCGCGATGCGGAATGAGGTCAAGCAGGCCCTCGGCCGCCAGCACCTTGAGCGCCTCGCGCAAGGGCGTGCGCGACACGCCGAATTGTTCGGTCAAAAGCTTTTCATTGATCTTTCCGCCGGGCTCCAACTGACCCTCAAGGATCATCTGGCGCAGCCGGTTGGTGATCTCGACAGCCAAGGCCGTGCGCCCGATCGGGTCTGGTTTCAACTCGGACATCACCGGGGCCTCTTGGGGGTCATTGCGCATGGTCTTGGCCCTTTTCTAGAGTATTTTGCGAGGCTCTGTCGAAAACTTCTGCAATATGCAAGGCCCGGCGCCCGGTTCCGTCGGCAATCTGGTGGCGACAGGAGGTGCCATTGGCGATCACAAGATCATCCGCTGCGGCCTCGCGGACGGCGGGCAATAGCGATAGCTCACCCATGCGGATCGACACATCGTAGGTCTCCGCGCCATAGCCAAAGGCGCCGGCCATGCCACAGCAACTGCTGTCAATGTTCTGAGCTGCAAGCCCCGGCACAAGATCAAGCGCAGCCGCCATATCGCCCATGATCCCGGCGGATTTTTGATGGCAATGGCCATGCACATGCGCGCCCTGGCCGGTGTCTTGCATCGGCAGATCAAAGCGCCCGGCCTTTGCCTCGCGCGCCACGAATTCCTCGAATAAAAACGCGTTTTGCGACAAGGCGCGGGCGTCTTCGCCGGGCAAAAGCGTGAGGAACTCGTCGCGCAACGTCAACAGACAAGAGGGCTCCAGCCCGACAATCGGGGTTCCGGCGCGCACATGCGGCATCAGGGCGTCAAGCGTGCGCCGCGCCTCGGCGCGGGCCTGATCAATCATGCCGGCCGCCAGATAGGTGCGCCCGCAACACAGCGGGCGACCGGGGGCGGTGGCGGTGATCACCTCATAGCCCGCGCGGCTTAGAACCCGCAGGGCGGCGCGCGGAATGCCTGGCTCCATCCAGCGATTGAACGTGTCGGTGAACAGGATCACCTTACCGGCCTTGCCGCTTGTCGGGGTCTGTTTCACCTCGCTGTCACGAAAGAAATCACCACGAAACAAGGGCAGGCTTCGCGCCGCCGCAAGCCCAAGCAGCTTTTCCCCCAAGCGTGCCAGAACCGGCACACGGTTGCGCAGGGCAATCAGGCCACGCAGGGCCACCGCAAGGCGCGCATAGCGGGGCATTTCAGCGATCAGACGTTGGCGGGTGCCATAGCCAAGTTTCTGACCGCGTTGATAGAGAACCTCGGTTTTCATCTTGGCCATATCCACCCCGGTTGGGCATTCGCGCTTGCAGGCCTTGCAACCAACGCACAGCTTTAGCGTTTCGGCCATATCTTGCGAAAACAACGCGTCCTTGCCCAACCGCCCCGAAAGCGCAAGGCGCAGGGTGTTGGCGCGCCCGCGGGTCACGTCACGCTCGTCGCGGGTCACGCGATAGCTTGGGCACATGGCGCCCCCGGCCAGTTTGCGGCAGGCGCCGTTGTTGTTGCACATCTCGACCGCGCCCTGAAATCCACCGCCTGCGCCGGTCCAGTCGGACCAGTCATGCCCGGTCTTGAGGTCGTCAAACGCGTAATCCGGCGGGTAGCGCATCAGGCTTCGGTCATCCATTTTCGGCGCATGCACGATCTTGCCGGGGTTGAGGCGCGCGCCCGGATCAAACGCCGCCTTCACCTCTTCAAAGGCGCTCAGGATGCGTGGCCCGAACATGGGCCCGTGAAATTCGGATCGCACGATGCCATCACCATGCTCGCCGGAATGCGAGCCCTTGTAGTCGCGCACCATCTCGAACGCCGCCTCGGCGATCTCGCGCATGGCGCGCACGTCTTTTTCAAGCTTGAGGTTCAGGACCGGGCGGACATGCAAACACCCCTCGGAGGCATGGGCATACCACGTGCCGGTCGTGTCATGTTCATGGAACACCTCGGTCAGGCGGTCGGTGTAATCGGCCAGATGATCGAGCGGCACGGCGCAGTCCTCGACAAAGGACACCGGCTTGCCCGCCTCTTTCATCGACATCATGATATTGAGGCCGGCCTTGCGCAGCTCGCCGATATCGGCGGCAAGGCCCATATCCCAGACCTCGACAACACCGCCCTCATGTGCGCCGCCCTTGCCAAAGCCAAACCCGAGATCGGCCATGGTATCGGCAAGGCGGCGCATGTTTTCCTCGTTCTCGCCGGGGCTATCGGCGAACTCTACGAACAGCATCGCGGCGGGGGTGCCGCGTACGAAAGCCTCTAGCGTTTTGGCATAGATCGGGATCGAGCGGGCGAGGTCGATCATCGTCGAATCGACAAGCTCGACCGAGGTCGGCCCAAGCGCCACAAGCGGTTTCGCGGCCTCCATAGCGGCGCGGAACGTCGGGAAATGGCAAACGCCCATGACGCGGGTTTTAGAGGGCAGGGGCGACAGCTTGATTTCGATCGCGGTTGAAATCGCAAGCGTTCCCTCGGAGCCGATCAACAGATGCGCAAGGTTGATAGGAGCATCGCCGGGCACAAGCGCGTCGATGTTATAGCCACCAACCCGGCGCTGTACCTTGGGGAAGCGCGCGGCGATTTCGCCCGCCTCGCGCGCGCCAAGATCAAGCATTTGCCGCAACAAAGGCTCGGGTACGCGATTGCCCGAACCGGGGCCAAAATCAAACGCGGTGCCATCGGCCAAAAGCCCCTCGATGCGCGCCACATTATCACGCGTGGTGCCATAACGAAGCGAGCGAGAGCCGCAGGAATTATTGCCCACCATCCCGCCAATCGTGGCGCGCGAGGCGGTTGATACATCGACCGGAAACCATAACCCATGCGGCTTGAGCGCGCGATTGAGATCATCGAGAACGATCCCCGGTTCGACCACGGCACGCCGCCCTGCAACATCAAGCCCGATGATCCGGTTGAGGTATTTCGAGCAATCCACGATCAGCCCGGAATTCACCGTTTGCCCGCATTGCGAGGTGCCCCCGCCGCGCATGGTCAGCGGAATATCGGCCTCGCGTGCGGCCTCTAATGCGGCGGCGACATCGCCCGCGCTTTTGGCGATGACCACGCCGGCGGGCATGATCTGATAGATCGAGGCATCGGTCGCATAGCGCCCGGTCGTGAAGGCATCGAACCGGGTTTCGCCTTCGATATCGCGCGACAATCGAGAGCGTATGTTTTCATCCAGCATGCGGCGCGACCCTTCAAAAATTTTTTCGATACTTCTTGACATAATATTGAATTCAGAATTCAATTCAACAAAATTCCCTCGCTTTTTCTCGCGAGGTGTTCCGTATCGGGGAGAGGAAAACCATGACTGCCGGACGCCACTTTTTGCAAATTCCAGGGCCTTCCAATGTGCCCGACCGTATTCTGCGCGCGATGGATTACCCAACCATGGACCATCGCGGCCCTGCCTTTGCCGATGTCGGCCGCAAGGCGCTTGAAGGGATGAAGACGATCTTCAAGACCGACGCAAGGGTGGTGATTTACCCGGCATCGGGCACCGGCGCATGGGAGGCCGCCTTGGTCAACACGCTGTCGCCGGGCGATACGGTGTTGATGTATGAAACCGGCCATTTCGCGACGCTTTGGAAATCGCTGGCACAAAAGCTTGACCTCAACCCGGTCTTTATCGAAAGCGACTGGCGCGCCGGGGCCGACGCGGCGGCGATTGAAGAGCGCCTGCGCGCCGACAAGGGCCATGAGATCAAGGCGGTCTGCGTGGTGCACAATGAAACCTCGACCGGCTCTGTCACGCAGGTAGATCAGGTGCGCCGCGCGATGGATGCGGCGGGTCACCCGGCGTTGCTTATGGCCGATACGATTTCGTCACTGGCCTCGATTGACTTCAGGCATGATGAATGGGGTGTCGATGTTACGGTTGCGGGATCGCAAAAGGGGCTGATGCTGCCGCCTGGGTTGTCATTCAACGCCATCAGCGACAAGGCGATGAAGGCCTCTGAATCCGCGCGGCTTACGCGCTCGTACTGGAGCTGGGCGGACATGGCGGGGCCGAATGACAACGGGTATTTCCCCTTCACCCCGGCGACCAACCTGCTTTACGGTCTCAACGAGGCGCTTGATATGCTGCATGAAGAAGGGCTGGAAAATGTCTTTGCGCGCCATCAACGCCACGCCGCCGCAACCCGCGCCGCAGTGGAGACCTGGGGGCTTGAGATCCTGTGTAACGTCCCCGAGCACCACTCGCCTGTTCTTACGGCGGTCTTGATGCCCGAGGGGCATTCGGCCGATAATTTCCGCGCCGTTACCCTGCGCAATTATGACATGTCCCTGGGCAGTGGCCTGTCAAAGGTTGCCGACCGGGTATTTCGCATCGGGCATCTTGGGGATTTCAACGATCTTACGTTGTGTGGCACACTGTCGGGCGTCGAGATGGGTTTGCGCGATGCGGGCGTTCCGTACAAAGCCGGCGGCGTACAGGCCGCGCTTGAAGTTCTGGGGCAGAAATTCAACGGTGCCCGTGCCGCGGCCTGAGCCCGTAACAAACGGCCAACGCGGGAGGAGGAGCCCGCGTTGGCCAAAGTCGGTAAAACCTAACGAGATTCAAGACCACCATCGCGCGGCACGATTGATAAGAAGGTAAAGCGCCCAACCGCATCAGCCGCGCATCATTCAGATATCCAGGGAGGATCAAAATGAAAAAGACACTTATTGCAACTGCTGTGACCTCGATGATTGCCATGCCGGCCATGGCCGCCGACGTCACCATGAAATTTGGCCATGTCGGCGCGCCCGGTTCACTGTTTGAGGCGACGGCCAATAATTTCGCCGCCTGTGTCGGCGACAAATCCGGCGGCAAGATCGAGGTTCAGACCTTTGGCTCGTCACAGCTTGGCAAGGACAAGGAGCTTTTGCAGAAGCTCAAACTGGGGCAGGTCGATTTTGCCCTGCCGTCTTCGGTGATGTCCTCGGTCAGCGATGTGTTCGGCGTCTTCGAGATGCCTTATATCATCCAGGACCGTGACCATATGCGCCGTGTACAAGGTGCGATGATGGACAAGTTTCAGGGCGCCGCGAACGACAATGGCTATCACATTGTCGGCTTGGCCGAGAACGGGTTTCGCCACATCACCAACAACACCCGCCCGATCAACAAACCCGAGGATCTGCAAGGCATCAAGCTGCGCACACCGAACGGCGCATGGCGCGTGAAGATGTTCCAGCAATATGGTGCAAACCCCACGCCGATGTCGTTTTCCGATGTGTTCACCGCGCTGCAAACCGGCGTGATCGACGGCCAGGAAAACCCCTATGCGCAAATCGCCTCTGCCAAGTTTCAGGAGGTGCAAAAGTACCTCTCGATCACCGGTCATGTCTATACGCCAGCGTATGTTTTGAGTTCTGCCAAGACATTCGGCAAGCAATCCCCCGAGGTGCAGGCGATGCTGACCGAGTGTGGCAACGACACCCAGACTTTTACCTATGAAAAGGCGGCGCAGCTTGAAACCGAGCTTTTGGCCGTGATCAAGGACGCCGGTGTCGAGGTGAACGAGGCCGACAAGGCCGCATTCATCGAAGCCTCCAAGCCGATCTATGAAGGCTTTGCCGCCGAGGTCGAGGGTGGTCAGGACTTGATCGACACAGTCATGGGCCTTGCTCAGTCGAGCTAAGCCCCGGTGATTGTCGGCGGCCCCGCTGCGGGCCGCCGATCCTCTGTTTCCAAAGATCAGACACCCCGGAGCATCCTGTCGCCCGCCTTGGGCAGGCGCTGTTCCAATGCATGTAAAAGAAGGCCCCCATGACTGCTCTGTCACGCGCCAATCGTTTCCTAAGCCGCATTCTTGAAAGCATCACGATCCTGTTGATGATCGGTCTGACCGTCATCGTGATATTCGCCGTTCTGGCCCGGCTCATGGGTCAAAGCTTTTCCTGGTATGACGAGGTTGCCGCGATCATGCTGGCGTGGATCACCTATTATGGTTCGGCGCTTGCGGCGCTGCATCGCCGCCACATCGGGTTTGATACGGTGTTGCTTGCCATGCCCCCGAACCTGCGGCTTGCCGCGATGTTGCTCGCCGAAGCGTCTGTGCTGGTGTTTTTCGTGCTGATGGCGCGGGCGGGGCTTCAGGTGCTTGAGGTGCTTGAGGGCGACATGCTTGTGTCGCTCACCTGGGTGCCGGTGCAATTCACCCAATCGGTGATCCCCATCGGGGCCAGCCTGTTTATCGTCTGCCAATTGCTGAGCCTGCCGGGGTACTGGGCGAAAACCGCGCAGGGCATTTCGCTTGAACATGCCGAAATCGAAGAAGAGGTCGAGACCGAACTTCACAAGAACAAGGATCGCGTCTGATGCTTATGCTGGCTATTTTTATTGCCCTCGTGGTGATGATCTGCATCAATGTGCCGATCGCCGTGGCCCTGGCCATGTCGGGTGTGCTGGGCCTGTTGGTCACTGAAGGGCCCGATAGCCTGGTGACCATCGCGCTTGACATGTATGACGGATCGACCAAGTTTTCGCTGATTGCGATTCCGATGTTCGTGCTCGCCGGGGCGATCATGAATGCCGGGGGCATCACCGACCGGCTTATCAATTTCGTTTCGGCGATCGTCGGCTTTGTGCGCGGCGGACTGGCGATGGTGAATATCGGTGTCTCGCTGTTCTTTGCGGAAATCTCCGGCTCTGCGGTGGCCGATGTGGCGGCGATGGGCTCGATCCTGATCCCGCAGATGAAAAAGCGCGGCTATTCCAAGGAACTTTCGGCGGCGGTCACATCATCCTCGGCCTCGCTGGCGATCATCATCCCGCCGTCGATCCCGATGATCCTCTATGCGGCCTCGGCCAATACCTCTGTCGAACAGCTTTTCGTGGCCGGCGTGGTGCCGGGCCTGTTGGGGGCGGCGGGGTTGATGCTGGTCGCCTATATCTTTGCGCGCCGCTACAACCTGCCGACCGAAGAGGCGTTCAACATGCCGCGCCTGCGCGAGACTTTCGTTGACGCCCTGCCGGCCTTTAGTCTTCCGGTGATCATCCTTGGCGGCATCTTTGGCGGCTTTGTCACCGCGACCGAAGGCGCGGGCCTTGCCGTGATCGCCGCGCTTGTGGTGTCGGCCTGGTATCGCAACCTTGACTTTGGCCACCTGCGCCGCGCCATGCTTGATGGCGGCATGCAGACCGCCGTTGTGATGCTTCTGGTGGCGGCCTCGGTTCTGATGGGCGGCTTTCTGACCCGTGCGCAGATCCCGCAGGAGCTTGCCAATGGCATTCTGTCGATCACCGACAAGCAATGGGCGATCCTGTTGATCCTCAACTTTTTCTTTCTGATCATCGGGTTTTTCCTGCACTCGGCGGCGGCGATCATCCTTGTGGTGCCGATTGTCATTCCGCTGATCACCGCCGCAGGCATTGATCCGGTGCATTTCGGGCTTGTGGTCACGCTGAACCTTGCCATCGGTCAACAGACCCCGCCGGTGGCCTCGGTTCTGATCACGTCATGTGCGGTGGCGCGGGCCAATATCTGGGAGGTGTCCAAGGTCAATATCTGGTTCGTGATGGTGCTTCTGGCGGTTCTGATGCTCTGCACCTATGTGCCCTCTGTGCCGCTCTTCCTGGTTGAATATTTTTACAGATAAGGCAGCAATATGACCGACCTGACCCATGAAATCCGCGACGCGACGCTGTGGATCACCTTTAACCGACCACAGGCGCGCAATGCGCTGACCTTTGAAATGTACGAAGGGCTGTCCGATCTCTGTCGCAATGTGCCGACAGACGGAAGCCTGCGTGCCGTGGTCATCTCGGGGGCCGGCGGGCGCGCCTTTGCGGCGGGCACCGACATGACCCAGTTTCGGGCCTTTGATAAGGCGCAGGATGCGCTCGATTACGAGGCAAAGATTGGCGCGGTGCTTGAGGCGGTTGAACGCTGCCCGCTGCCGACGGTGGCGGCCCTGAACGGCGCCTGCACCGGGGGCGGGGCGGCGATTGCGGCGGCCTGTGATATCCGCATCGCAAGTGCCAGCCTCAAGTTTGGCTTTCCGATCGCGCGTACCCTTGGCAATTGCCTTGCGGCCGCCAATCTGGCGCGGCTCTCGGCGCTGATGGGGGCGGGCCGTGTGCGCGAGATGATCTTTACCGCGCGGCTATTGGGCGCCGATGAGGCGCAGGCCTGTGGCCTTGTCACCGAAGTGCTTGAGGATGAGGCCGCCCTTATGGCACGGGCCGAAGAGCTTGCGCAGACACTAGGCCGGATGGCGCCGCTGACCCTGCGGGCCACCAAAGAGGCGATGCGCCGTGTCGGCGCGGCTGCCGCAGTTGAAGACGCTGACCTGATCGAGATGTGTTACATGAGCGACGATTTCCGCCACGGAATGGAGGCGTTCCTAGCCAAGGAGGCCCCGAAATGGACGGGCAAATGACCCCCGAAACCACCGGCCCGCTGGCGGGCATGAAGGTGGTCGAACTCGCGCATATCATGGCCGGTCCGGTCTGTGGCCTGATGCTGGCCGATATGGGGGCCGATGTGATCAAGGTCGAAAAACCCGACGGCGATGACAGCCGCCGCTTTGTACCCCCCGCCATCGAGGGGGAATCGGCGGCCTATATGATGATGAACCGCAACAAGCGCGGCATTGCCCTCAACCTCAAACAACCGGATGGGGTGGCGGCGCTGCATCGGCTGCTGAAAGAGGCCGACGTGGTGATCGAAAATTATCGCATGGGCACGATGGAGCGGTTGGGCCTTGGCTATGATGATCTGCGCGCGATCAATCCGCGTCTGATCTATTGTGAGATTTCCGGCTTTGGCCGTACGGGCCCGTATGCGATGCGCGGCGGTTTCGATCTTATCGCGCAGGGCATGTCGGGGCTGATGTCGATCACCGGCGAGGGGCCGGGCCGCCCGCCGGTCAAACCCGGCGCGCCGATTTCCGATATCACGGCGGGGATCATCGCCGCCATGGGCGTCTCGGCGGCCTATGCGCGGATGTTGCAAACCGGCGAAGGGCAAAAGGTCGATACCTCGCTGTTCGAGGCGGCAATTACCCAGACCTATTGGCAATCGGCCATCGCCTTTGCCACCGGCACGGCGCCCGGCCCGCTTGGCTCGGCGCATCCGCTGAATGCGCCCTATCAGTCGTTTCGCACCTCTGACGGCTGGGTCAATGTGGGCGCTGCCAATCAACGCAACTGGGAACGGTTTCTTGAGGTGATCGGCGCGCCAGAGTTGGGCCATGACCCGCGCTTTGCCACCAATCAGGACCGGATGCAAAACCTGCACGCCCTCGAAGGCATCCTGAACGACAGGCTTGGCCATGAAACAACCCAGGTCTGGCTTGACCGGATGGAGGCGGCGGGCCTGCCCGCCGGGCCGGTGCTGGATATTCTGCAAATGCACGATGATCCGCAAACCCGCGCCCGTGACATGATTGTCGACGTGGCGCACCCCAAAGCGGGGAGCGTTGAGACCCTCGGCCACCCGATCAAGTTCAGCGACACCCCCGCCAGCATCCGCCGCGCCGCGCCGGTTCTGGGTCAGCACAGTCGCGAGGTTCTGGGTGAGGCGGGCTATGATAATGCCGCGATTGACGCGATGATTGCGGCCGGTGCGGTGATCGCCGCATGAGTGATCCGCTGATCGCCCTATTGCGCGCCGCACGGGCCGGTGGCCCGAGACTGCCTGACAGGGCAGGAGAGGGGCTGACCCGCGCGCGTGTCTTTGCCGTGCAAGAGGCGCTTGCCGCAGATCTCGGCCCGGTCGGTGGTTTCAAGGTGGCCTGCCCGCCGGATGCCCCCATCGTGATCGCGCCGATCTATGCCAGCGATATCCATGCAAGCCCCGCAACCCTGACCTTGCCCCCCGCGGAAGAGGTCGGGGTCGAGCTTGAATATGGCTTTCGGGTGGTCGCGCCGCTGCCGGATCGCGATGCACCGGATTTTGCCGGGCAAATGCGCGCCTCTGTCGAATTGCTGCCGGTGTTCGAACTGGTGCAAAGCCGTCTGGAAAACCCCAAAGGTGCCGACCCGCTGTTGAAGATGCTCGACAATCAGCTGAACGGTGCGGTGGTCTTTGGCCCGCCCATTCGCGACTGGCAGAGCATTGATGTCACGCAAGCCACGGCGGATCTGAGCATTGGCGACAAGGTGCATCTGAGCGGGGCGGCGCGGGTGCCGGGCGGCGATGCCTTTGCCACCCTGTGCAAGCTTGCCCATGCAATCGGCAATCATTGTGGCGGCTTGCAGCCCGGTCAACTCGTTATAACCGGATCGCTGAACGGTCTGCCCTGGGTCACGCCGGGATGTGTCGCCAAGGGCGAGATTGCCGGGCTCGGGGCTGTTGAGATGACCCTTCGCGCCGGATCAGAATGACGGCGGCGTACAGGCGCTGATGATCTTGCAGACCTCGCTGCCGGTGTTGCGAAACCGATGCGGCAGGCGGCTGTCGAAGAGATAGCCATCGCCGGGGCGCAGCACCCTGACCTGATCCTCGACGGTGATTTCAATCTGGCCTTGGGTGACGATGCCCGCCTCTTCGCCAATATGGCTGATCAGTTCCGGCCCGGTATCGGCATTGGGCGGATAGGTCTCATCCAGGATTTGCAGGGCATGGGTGCTGGCATTGCCAAGCTGGCGCAACGAAACTGCCGTCTGGCCCGATTGCGGCGCGATCTCGGTGAATTCATCGGCGCGATAGAAATACTGGCTGTCCCGGTTTTCCTCAATCGTGGAAAAAAAATCCGCGATACTCATGGGAATCGCATCCAGAAGACTTTTGAGCGAAGCCACCGAGGGGCTGGTCTTGTTCTGCTCGATCAGGGAAATCGTACCATTGGTCAGGCCCGCACGTGCGGCAAGTTCCCGCTGAGACAGACCGTGTGCTTTGCGGATTTCCTGAAGCCTGTTACCAATGTCCACGTCTCTTTCCTTTTGTGCTTTCGGAATAATCTTTTGCGAGAACAATGTAGTACACGCAACCCCGCGCCGTAAGCCAGTTTAGACTCAAACGCGACGATATGGTTCTATCTGTCGCAGCGTGATAATGGCTTGGCGAAAACGGGATTGACAGGTAAATTAAACGTATTATGAGAATTTTAAACACAGCCCGGATGGGACAGGTGTTCGTCTGAACAAGGAGACATTGATATGTCCAATACCGTAAAGAAAAAGCCCCGCAAGGCGGCGGCCAAGCCCAAGACCAACATTTCGGTCGTGCCGGATGTTGCGGTTGACGTGGTGGCCCCGGTTGGCGCGCAAAACAATGCCGCGCTGCTCAAGCGTCGCGAGGCGGCTGTGGCACGTGGTGTGGTGTCTGCCGCGCCGGTCTTTGCGAGCCATGCCGAGAACGCCGAACTGTGGGATGTCGAGGGCAACCGTTATGTCGATTTCGCTGGCGGGATTGCCGTGCTCAACACCGGACATCGTCACCCCAAGGTGATCGCCGCCGCCAAGGCGCAGGAAGATCACTATACCCATACCAGCTTTCAGGTTGTGCCCTACGAGCCCTATGTTGCCCTGGCCGAGAAACTGAACGATCTGGCCCCCGGCGATCACGCGAAGAAATCGCTGTTGGTCACCACCGGCGCCGAAGCGGTTGAAAACGCGGTCAAGATTGCCCGCGCCGCCACCGGGCGCCCGGGCGTTGTCGCCTTTACCGGCGGCTATCATGGTCGCACCTTGCTGACGCTTGGCATGACCGGCAAGATCTCTCCCTACAAGAAAGATGTGGGCCCGTTCCCCTCGGATATCTTCCGCGCGCCGTTCCCGAGCGTTCGCGATGGCATCACCGTGCAGGATGCCCTGACCGGGTTGCAGAACCTGTTCCTGACCGATGCACAGCCCGAGCGGATTGCCGCGATCATCATCGAGCCGGTGTTGGGCGAGGGTGGCTATACGCCGGTGCCGTTTGAAATGATGCAGGCCCTGCGCGAGATCTGTGACACCCATGGCATCATGCTGATCGCTGACGAAATTCAGGCAGGGTTCGGGCGTACCGGCACTTGGTTTGCGGTTGAACATTCGGGCGTTGTGCCGGATCTGATCACCGTCGCCAAATCCATGGCTGGCGGCTATCCGATTGCCGGCGTGATTGGCCGCGCCGAGGTGATGGATGCGGTCATCCCCGGTGGTTTGGGCGGTACATACGGTGGCAACCCAGTGGCCTGTGCCGCAGCACTCGCCGCGATTGAAGCCATCGAAGAAGAAGGCCTTCTGGCGCGCTCGACCGAGCTTGGCGAGCATTTCCGCGCCCGCTTTGCCGAGATCGGCGCCCGCGTCGCGCCCTATCGCATGTGGGATATTCGCGGCCTTGGCGCCATGCTGGCGGTCGAATTCGTGACCGATTTCGACAGTGCAACGCCCGATGCGGCGCTGACCAAGGCGGTTGTCGCGCATGCGCTCAAACGCGGGCTGATCCTGTTGGCTTGCGGCATGCACGGCAATGCGCTCCGGATCATGGTGCCGCTGACCGCCTCGGATGCGATCATCGAAGAGGGCCTCGCGATTTTCGAAGCCGCCCTGATCGACGCGATGGCCGAACTGCAAGGCTAAGCCAGATCACAATGTCAAAAAGGGGCGGGCGGTTGCCTGCCCCTTTTTTATGCCTGGGCATCGGCGCTGGATCAGTCGATTGGTGCGAACTGCTCTGCCTGGGCGCGGGCCCACCGGGTGCGATAGCCGCCCGGATCCGCCTTGCCCTCTTTGAGCAAGAACCCGTTGGGCAGTAGCGCAAAGGCTTCATCGCCGGTGACCATCTGCGCATCGCTTTGCCGGATCATCAGGTGACGCGGCAGAAATTCGCCGGGACTGGACAGGCCGGCCGCGCCGGTCATTTCACCCAGGGCCGCCAGTGTATTGCGGTGAAAGCTTGCGACCCGCTTGCTTTTGCCGACCGGATCCAGCGCGCGTTGGCGCATCGGGTCTTGTGTCGCGACCCCGACAGGACAGTGGTTGGTGTGACAGGCCTGCGCCTGAATACAGCCGATGGCAAACATGTAACCGCGCGCCGAATTGCACCAATCGGCCCCAAGCGCGAGGGCGCGGGCGATGTCGAAGGCCGAAACGATCTTGCCCGCCGCCCCAATCTTGACCTGATCGCGCAGACCCGCACCGCGCAAAGTGTTGTGCACAAAGGTAAGCCCCTCGACCATCGGCATGCCGATGTGATTGGCAAATTCCAGCGGCGCGGCCCCGGTGCCCCCTTCGGTGCCGTCAACAACAATGAAATCCGGGGTGAACCTGGTTTCGATCATCGCCTTGACCATGCACATGAATTCGCGCCGGTGACCGATGCAAAGCTTGAACCCCACCGGCTTGCCGCCCGAACGATCGCGCAGAAGCGCAAGGAACTGCATCATCTCGATCGGCGTGGAAAAGGCGGAATGCGAGGCCGGTGATACGCAATCCTGGCCCATCGGTACGCCGCGCGCCTCGGCAATCTCGGGGCTGATCTTGGAGGCGGGCAACATGCCGCCATGGCCGGGCTTGGCGCCCTGGCTCAGTTTCAGCTCGATCATCTTGATCTGTGGGCTTGCGGCCTGTTCGGCAAAGCGGTCGGCGTTAAAGGTGCCATCGTCGTTGCGACAGCCGAAATAACCCGAGCCGACCTCGTAGATCAGATCGCCGCCGCCCTCGCGGTGATAACGACTTACCCCGCCCTCACCGGTGTCATGGGCAAAACCGCCGATCCTGGCGCCGGTGTTCAGCGCAAGAATCGCATTGGCGGAGAGCGCGCCAAAACTCATCGCCGAGATGTTGTAGATCGAGGCATCATAAGGCTGGGCACAGTCATCGCCGCCGATGCGCACGCGAAAATCGGTATTCTCAAGATGCTTCGGCATCACCGAATGCGTGACCCAGGAATAACCCGAATCATAGACCCGCATCCGCGTGCCAAACGGGCGCTTGTCCTCCATCCCCTTGGCACGCTGATAGACAAGCGAGCGGGCATCGCGGCTAAAGGGTTCTTCGTCCTGATCGCTTTCGATCAGGTACTGGCGAATTTCGGGGCGGATGCCCTCGAACAAAAACCGCATATGCCCGATCACCGGATAATTGCGCAGGATCGAATGGCTGTTCTGGGTCACATCCAGGATACCAAGCGCCGTCAGCCCGGCGAAAAACGCCAGCGGGATCAGCATCCAGACCGACCAGAAAAGGCCAATGAGGGACACGACTGCCAATAACCCTGACAGCGCAAAAGCTGCAAAGCGCCCCATTTCATTCAACTTCTGCATATGGTTGTCCTTTCACGTTCTGCGAATCTTTACGACGGCACGTCTGAATTTTTGCCTCATTGCACCAACAAGGGCATCATGAGCGACGCGAGGCTGAGAACCAAAAAGAATCCGGCCATATCGGTGATTATTCTCAAAAGCGGGCCGCTGACGACCGCCGGGTCTTGTCACACACGCTTGAGACGCAGCGGCACCACGCCAACTGTCTGGTTTGGATGAAACTGAAAGGCATTCGCCAGCGTCAGAACACCGGCGGCTCCGGCGTCATATTCGGCCAGACGACGCACCCCGGCGGCGTCTTCCGGATCAAGCCCGGCCAGAATCGCATCGGCCTGAGCGTCAGAATCAAGGTCGTCGAAAATTTCAACCGCTTTGGCCGTTTCCTGGCTTACGATCATTTCACCGGCAAGTTCGGGCGGGGCTTCGTCAATCAGCTGCGAGGTCAGTTCAGGCGAGAGCAAGGCGATCGGCGCATCGCGCCCTGCGGGCGAAAACGTCAAGACCTCGTGCAGGGCTTCGCTTAAGGTTACACTGTCAAGAAGCGTATAAAGCCGGGCACCGTCAGCGGCATCAAAGGTGGCCCCAACGTCTTCTGAAATAGGAGTATTTTCATAAGCCTCGTCGCCTATCCGGGGCGCTCCATGATGTGGCTTCGTTATTAGTGCGCGCCAAGGGCATCCGTCTGGCGGCCTGCTGAAGACGGCCGTTTCTGCAATCGTTTCTCGCAATTCCACGCCATAGTTTTGCGTCACTTAAATGAGAAATTGTAAAATGCCGGCATCACGGTCCTGTTTTCTCTACATATACAACTTGCTCAAAATATTAAACACTACTAGCCTCTTGATAAGAAGTGAAAACAATGCAGACTGGTACTGTGGGACAGAGATGGGGCGCTGAAAGGTCGCATGTTCGGGCAGTCTGTCCAAATGCCGTTTTACGCTCGCGGGCTGTGATGTGCGACAGAGTGCACGCAAGTTCTCGGTGTAAGAAGAAACTGAACGAGACCATCCTTGAAGGGTGGCGATTCTAATCAAGATAACCGGGAGAACACTATGAAGCTTTTCAAAACTCTTGCCTTTGCCGGGGCCATGTTGGCCGGCACGGCGAGTTTCGCCCAAGAAAAATTCATCACCATCGGAACCGGCGGCCAGACCGGCGTTTACTTTGTGGTTGGCCAGTCGATTTGCCGTTTGGTGAATCGCGGCACTGCAGAGCACAATCTCAAATGCACGGCGCCGTCGACCGGCGGCTCGATTGCCAATATCAACGCGATCATGGCGGGTGATATGGATATGGGCGTGGCCCAGTCCGACTGGCAATACCACGCCTATAACGGCACGTCCGAGTTTAAAGACAATGCGTTCAAGGACGAACGCGCCGTGTTCTCGGTTCATGGCGAGCCGTTCACGGTTATTGCGCGCGCCGATTCAGGGATCAAAACCTTTGCCGATCTCAAGGGCAAGCGCGTCAATATCGGCAACCCCGGCTCGGGTCAGTATGCCACCATGCAGGTCGTGATGGACGCGCTTGGCTGGACGATGGATGATTTCGCGCTTGCATCCGAGCTCAAGCCCGCCGAACAGGCCGCAGCTCTTGGCGATAACAAGGTTGACGCGATCATCTATACGGTCGGCCATCCCAATGGCTCGATCCAAGAGGCCGTATCGACCGTTGACGCGGTTCTTGTGCCGGTGGAAGGCCCCGAGATTGACAAGCTTATCGCCGACAATCCGTTTTATGCCAAGGCCACCGTGCCGGGTGGCATGTATGACGGCTCGCCTGATGACACCACGACCTTTGGCGTAAAGGCCACTTTCGTGACCTCGGCCAAGGTGGATGACGACGTCGTTTATCAGGTTGTGAAGGCGGTTTTCGACAATTTTGACCGCTTCAAGCGCCTGCACCCGGCGTTCGAGAACCTGACCGAAGAGGGCATGATCAATGACGGCCTGTCGGCGCCTTTGCATGATGGCGCCGTGCGCTATTACAAAGAGCGTAGCTGGAAATAAGGCCAGAGGCCTGTTCAGCACGTGAAAAACGGTGTGGCAACAAGGGTTTGCCGCACCGGACTTTGAGGCACATCAATCAAGCGCCCGGATCACGGGCCGCGGGGGACTGACATGTCGGACAATCCAAACCAGCAGCAAACCAAAGACCGTGGCGGGCTTTCACAGGAAGAACTCGACGCGCTGGTCGCCTCGTCCGATACGGGCGGGCGCGGGTCCACCGGGACCGTCGGTATATTCCTGACCTGCGTCGCGCTTGCCTGGTCGCTGTTTCAGCTCTGGATTGCCTCGCCGATCCCGTTCATCGTCGGCTGGGGGGTGTTCAACGACACCGAAAGCCGCTCGATTCATCTGGCCTTTGCGATGTTCCTGGCCTTCGCCGCCTTTCCGGCGGCGCGCACCAAATTTCAGCTTGGGCTTGGCGTTGTTGTGCCGGTGGTTCTGGCGTTCCTGTTCATGGTCGGGGCAAAGGAAGGCACGACCACATGGTGGATCCCGCTGATCGCGATCGCGCTTGTCGCGGCGGTGCTGCTTGGCTCGCCAAAGGACAAGGTGCCGGTCTGGGAATGGGCCATGGCCGTCGTCGGCGCCCTGGCGGCGCTTTATCTCTATGTCTATTACCGCGATATCTCGGGCCGCGTCGGCGCGCCGATCTTGCAGGATTTCGTGGTTGCCGTGATCGGCCTCATGCTCTTGCTTGAGGCGACGCGCCGCGCGCTTGGCCCGGCCTTGATGATCGTGGCATCGGTCTTTTTGGTCTACACCGTGCTTGGCCCCTATATGCCCAGCATCATTGCCCACAAGGGCAATAGCCTGTCGGAGATCGTGAACCACCAGTGGATCACCACCGAGGGTGTCTTTGGCATCGCGTTGGGTGTCTCGACCTCTTTCGTCTTCCTGTTTGTCTTGTTCGGCTCATTGCTCGACAGGGCAGGGGCGGGCAATTATTTCATTCAGGTCGCCTTTAGCCTGATGGGTCACATGAAGGGCGGCCCCGCCAAGGCGGCGGTTGTCTCTTCGGCGATGACCGGGCTTATCTCTGGCTCATCCATCGCCAATGTCGTGACCACCGGCACCTTTACCATCCCGCTGATGAAGAAGGTCGGCTTTAGCTCTGAAAAGGCCGGCGCAGTCGAGGTTGCAAGCTCGGTCAACGGCCAGATCATGCCACCCGTGATGGGGGCTGCGGCCTTCCTTATGGTGGAATATGTTGGCATTCCCTATTTCGACGTGGTCAAACACGCCTTTCTGCCTGCCGTGATCAGCTATATCGCGCTTGTCTATATCGTGCATCTTGAGGCTCTCAAGGCCGGCATGGAGGGCTTGCCGCGCGCCTATACACCCAAACCGATCGTGCAGCGCCTGATTGGCATCGCCTTTACCATCGCCGCGATCTGCGCGATTTCCTTTGCGGTCTACTATGGCATGGGCTGGATTCGCCCGGCGTTTCCGGCGACGGCGGGCTATATCATCTTTGTCTTTCTGACACTGGTTTACATGGGCCTGCTTTATATCGCCTCCAAGGAAGAACCGCTTGAGCTTGATGACCCCAATTCACCGGTCACCTCGCTGCCGCTTCCGGGGCCAACGGTGCGCTCGGGGCTGCATTTTGTCCTGCCGGTTGTGGTCCTGGTCTGGGCACTGATGGTGGATCGCCTTTCGCCGGGTCTGTCGGCCTTTTGGGCGACCACCTATATGGTGTTCATCCTGCTGACCCAACGGCCGCTGACCGCGATCATGCGCGGTGAGGGCAGGCTTGGCGGCGCTCTCAAGGCCGGCGTCACGGATCTGATCGACGGCTTGGAAACCGGCGCGCGCAACATGATCGGCATCGGCATTGCCACTGCAACCGCCGGTATTATCGTCGGCGCCGTGAGCCAGACCGGTGTCGGCTCGGCGCTTGCCGATGTGGTCGAGGTTCTGTCCGGGGGCAATATCCTTGCCATCCTGTTCCTGACCGCGATCCTGTCGCTTATCCTTGGTATGGGCCTGCCGACCACGGCGAATTACATCGTTGTCTCGGCCCTTCTGGCGCCGGTCATCGTGACCCTTGGCCAGCAAAACGGGTTGATCGTGCCGCTGATCGCGGTGCATCTCTTTGTGTTCTACTTCGGGATCATGGCCGACGTGACGCCCCCGGTGGGCCTTGCAAGCTTTGCCGCCGCCGCCGTATCGGGCGGTGATCCGATCAAGACCGGGGTTGTGGCGTTCTTTTACTCGCTGCGCACGGCCGCCTTGCCGTTCCTGTTCATCTTCAACACCGAGTTGTTGCTGATAGATGTGACATGGATTCAGGGGGTCTTTGTCTTCATTGTCGCGACGATTGCCATGCTGTTGTTTGCGGCGGCGACCCAGGGCTGGTTCATTGCCAGAAACCGCATTTACGAAACCCTGGCCCTGTTGTTGATTGCCTTTACTCTGTTCCGTCCGGGGTTCTGGATGGATATGGTTTCGCCGCCCTATAGCGAGGAAAACCCGACCGAGATTGCCGAGGCGGCGATGGCGACGCCTGTGGGCGAGGATCTGCGCCTGCGCGTGGCGGGCGTGAACGATCTTGGCGATCCGATCGAGTTTGTGGCGATCCTGCCGATCAAGGAGGGGGCCACCGGCGAAGAGCGGTTGCAAAACGCCGGTCTTGCGTTCCGCAACGAGGGCGACACCCTGTTGATCGACGATGTCGCCTTTGGCAGCGCCGGGGCAACGGCCGGTCTTGACTGGGATCAGGAAGTGTTGCGGGTGCTGCGCCCGGTGGGTCAGCCCAGCAAATACCTGATGTTCATTCCCGCGCTTCTGCTTCTTGGGTTTGTCGTGTTCCTTCAGCGGGGCCGCAACGCACGCGCCCCGCGCAAAGCCGCAGCCGCCTGAGGAGAGAGAGAATGTTCAATACAGTCCTGCTCACGATTGATCTGAATGCACCCGCATCCTGGGAAAAGGCCCTGCCACAGGCGATAGAGCTTGTGCGCACCTCGAAGGGAAAATTGCACATCATGTCGGTGGTGCCCGATATGGGCACGCCGCTGGTCGAAGGGTTTTTCCCCGAGGATTTCGAAACCAGGGCCGTTGCCGCCGCAAGCGAGGCGCTGAACAAGCTCGTTGTTGCCGAAATACCCGATGATGTTGCCGTGAAGCAGCACCTTGCCTTTGGCAAGATCCATCGCAAAGTTCTCAAGGTTATCGAAGAAATTGAATGTGATCTGGTGGTTATGGCCTCCCACAGGCCCGACCGTCTGCGCGAATTCCTTGTCGGCTCGAACGCTGACAGGATTGTGCGCAGATCGCCTGTTTCCGTTCTGGTGGTTAGGGCGTAAGAGGTGCGCAAAGCAGAGACACCATGTGCCCAATCCGGGCCGCTCTGCTGCCACGGAGACCTTACACTATGACCCCTTTCGCAATTGCCGGCGTACAGATGTACGTCAACGCCCTGCAACCCAATGTGGATGGCATGCTGCACCGTCTGGACGTGCTGATGGCGCGCTTTCCCTGGACGCAGATGGTGATGTTCAGCGAACTTTCGCCCTTTGGCCCGCTCGACGAGTATGCCCTGCCGCGAGAAAATGACGTTATCGACAAGTTCTGTGATGCGGCGCGGCGCCACAAGGTCTGGCTTATTCCCGGCTCGATGTTCCTGACGTCGCCGGTGGATGGCAAGATTTACAACACTGCGCTTGTGATCAACCCGGATGGCGAGGTGATTCGCCGCTATGCCAAGATGTTCCCATTCCTTCCCTACGAGTCAGGGATTGCGGCGGGCACCGATTTCTGTGTCTTTGATGTGCCGGATGTTGGCCGCTTTGGTCTGTCGATCTGTTACGACATGTGGTTCCCGGAAACCACCCGCGAGCTGACCAGTCAGGGGGTGGAAGTGCTGCTTCACCCGGTTCTGACCGGCACCACGGATCGCGACGCCGAGCTTGCCATCGCCCGCGCCACAGCGGCGCAGTTTCAGTGCTATGTGTTTGATGTAAATGGCCTCGGCGCCGGTGGCGTCGGTAAATCCCTGGTGGTTGATCCGACCTCTCTGGTGCTGCATCAATCGGCGGGACAAGAGGATATGTTCCCGATTGAGGTGGACATGTCGATGGTGCGCCGTCAGCGCGAAACCGGGATGAAGGGGCTTGGTCAGGTTCTCAAGAGCTTCCGTGACCGGTCTGTTGATTTTTCGGTCTATGATCGCAACAGCGGCACTGACAGCTACCTGAAAACACTTGGGCCGCTGGAAATTCCCCAACAGGGGTCGCGCGCCGGGCTGCATGTGGATGTGCCGTCCGACGCCAAGGCCGAAGAACGCAATCACAAACGTGCCCTTGGGTACGGAACGACCCCTTTCGAGGGCCGAACAACAGTCGGCTAGGGTGCAGGAGTGCGGGCGCCTTGCGTCCGCGACCCATTGATCGCACCCTGGCTTCAAAGCGGGAGAAAGATCAGTGGATTCTGTAAGCGACTATTATTCCGCAACGCAGCTTCGCTCCGACCGGTGGAGCGCGTTGCGCGAGGCGGCAACCTCAATTTGCCGTGAGAGGGACGCGAAAAAGATCGCCGCCCTGAAAATTCGGGTGGCCGATCTGTTTGACGCGCTCGCCGTGATCGAGCCTTATTGGGCCTTTCCCGGCATGGCGGCCTTTGATCACATGCGCCGCCAGTTCGAGCATGGCAATTTCGACGATCTGTCCTTTGGCGTGAACCGGATCACCCGCGCCTTAACCACCGGGGCTTATCGACGCCGCACGATCCCGCTGGATCGTGACAGTCTGGACGAAGAAGAACATAACGACGAGGCAATGCTGTCCCCCGAAGCGCGCGCCATGGCACGGCCCTATTTCGAGGTGCTGATCGTCGACAATGTCAGCGAACAGCAAGAACGCTGGCTGAAATCCAACGTGACCAAGATGCGCCGCGCCGAGGACCCGTTTCACTATGAAGCGGTTGTCGTGCCCAGTCTGGAAGACGCACTGATTGCGGTGCTGTTCAACCACAATATCCAGGCGATTGTCGTGCGTCCCGGTCTTGTTCTGAAATCAAAGAACGACAATGAAATTCTGGCCAAGTACCTCGCCAGTTCCAGTGAGTTTGGCGAAATTGATACGATGCTGCCGGAAAACTATGGGCCAGAGCTGTGTCGTCTGATTGACCGGGTCCGGCCTGAGCTGGATGCCTATCTTGTCACTGAACGCTCGGTCGAGGATATCGCCGGGCTTGATCTTGGGATCTGTCGGCGGGTTTTCTACAATCAGGAAGACTTTATGGAGCTTCACCTCAATATCCTGCGTGGGGTTGAGGCGCGCAACAAGACGCCGTTCTTTACGGCGCTTGTGAACTATTCCAAGCAACCGACCGGCGTATTTCACGCGATGCCGATCAGCCGCGGCAAATCCATCAGCCGCAGCCACTGGATTCAGGATATGGGCGCGTTTTACGGCCCGAATATCTTTTTGGCGGAAACCTCGGCCACATCGGGCGGGCTTGATAGCCTTTTGGAGCCGCACGGCCCGATCAAAGAGGCTCAGGAACTTGCCAGCCGGGCCTTCGGATCAAAACAGACCTTCTTTGCCACCAACGGCACCTCGACCTGCAACAAGATCGTGGTGCAGGCGCTTGTGCGTCCCGGTGACATCGTGCTTGTGGACCGTGATTGCCACAAATCGCACCATTACGGCATGGTTCTGGCCGGGGCCGAGGTGGTCTATCTCGATAGCTATCCGCTCAATGAATACTCGATGTATGGCGCGGTCCCGCTGCGCGAGATCAAGCATCAGCTTCTGGCGCTCAAGGCGGCGGGCAAGCTTGATCGCGTGCGCATGCTCTTGCTGACCAACTGTACCTTTGACGGGCTGGTCTATAATGTCGAGCGGGTGATGGAAGAATGTCTGGCGATCAAGCCCGATCTTGTGTTTCTCTGGGATGAGGCATGGTTTGCCTTTGCCCGTTTCAATCCGACCTATCGCCAGCGGACAGGCATGCGGACAGCCAACAACCTGCGCCGCCGGTTGCGCACCGAGGCGCATCGCCGCACCTATGAGGCCCAGCAGGAAAAGTTGGCCGATGCCCCGGATGACGTATGGCTTGAAACCCGGCTTGTTGCGCCGCCCAATGCGCGCATAAGGGTCTATGCCACCCAATCGACGCATAAAACGCTGACGTCGCTAAGGCAGGGGTCGATGATCCACGTCAACGATCAGGATTTCAAAGGCGAGGTCGAGCAGAGCTTTCACGAAGCCTATATGACCCACACGTCAACCTCGCCCAACTATCAGATCATCGCCTCGCTTGATGTCGGGCGCCGTCAGGTGGAACTTGAGGGCTTTGAATTCGTGCAGCGCCAGATCGAAGCGGCAATGTCGATGCGCAAGGCGGTCAGCACACACCCCCTGTTACAAAAGTATTTCAAGGTCCTGACCGCCGGGGACATGATCCCCGAGCATCATCGCCAAAGTGGCGTCACCAGCTATTTTCACAATGATCAGGGCTGGACCGACATGTGGGATTGCTGGGAGCAGGATGATTTCGTGCTTGATGCCACCCGCGTGACCCTTGCCGTTGGCGGAACGGGTTGGGATGGCGACACCTTCAAGACCGATATCCTGATGGACAAATACGGCATTCAGATCAACAAGACCTCGCGCAATACCGTGCTGTTCATGACAAATATCGGCACCACGCGATCGTCGGTGGCCTATCTGATCGAGGTGCTTGTCGAGATCGCCAAAGACCTTGACGATCTGCTTGACGATGCATCGAACATGGAACGGCTCTCGTTTGACAGGCGAGTCAAGAACCTGACCGAAAATTATCCACCCCTGCCGGATTTCAGCCGCTTTCACGATGCGTTCCGGCCGGATAACCTGACGCCTGAGGGCGATATCAGGACCGCCTATTACCTGAGCTATGACCTCAAGAACTGCGATTATCTTGAACTCGATGGATCGCTGAAAGACGCGCTTGAGGCCGGTCAAGAGGTGGTCTCGGCCAGCTTTATCATCCCCTATCCGCCAGGCTTTCCGATCCTGGTGCCGGGGCAGGTGATCAGCAAGGAAATCCTTGCTTTCATGCGCGCGCTCGACGTCAATGAAATTCATGGCTACCGCGCTGACCTTGGGTTGCGGGTCTTCACACCAGAGGCCCTGGCCGCCTTGCCCAAGACCAAACCCATCAAGACTGCAGCCGAATAGGGAAGGAAAACAACATGGCAACTGTGCTTAAGAATATCTCGGAGATCCGCCGGTTCTTTCACCGCAATGAGGACCCGATTTACTTTATCTCGGCCACCAACTTTAACCTTCTCGGCCTTGATGAGTGGGTGAAGAACTTCAAATACATCTGTTACATCGACTGTTACGGCGGCAAGCACCCGAACGTGTTCTGCCCCTCGGAACAGCCCCATGCCGAGTTTCAGTCAATCGAGGATATCAACAACTATCTGCTACAGCACAAGGAGGTGATTGATTTCATCAAGCGGCGCGGTGGCAAGCCCAAGTTTGTGTTTTTGATGTTTGACGAAGAAACCGAGCGTCTGTCGAAAGAATTGGGCGCCGATGTCTGGTTTCCCAAGGCCAAGCTGCGCACCAAGATGGACAACAAGATCGAAACCGTCCGCATCGGCAACAAGGCCGGTGTTCCCTCGGTGCCCAACGTTCTGGCCGAAGTCACGTCCTATGAGGATCTGCGCGCAACCTGTGAAAAGGCCGGGATCGGGCATGATCTGGTCCTGCAGTCGGCCTTTGGCGATAGTGGCCACACCACGTTTTTCATCAAATCCGAGGCTGACTTTCGCCGTCACGAGCATGAGATCATCGGCGAGGGCGAGATCAAGATCATGAAGCGGATTGATTGCCGGGGTTCGGCAATCGAGGCCTGTGCCACCAAAGAGGGCACCATCGTTGGCCCGCTGATGACCGAGCTTGTCGGGTTCAAGGATTTGACGCCCTATCGCGGCGGCTGGTGTGGCAACGAAATTCTGTCCACTGCCTTTCCGCCCAAGGTGCGCCAGAAAGCGCGCGAGCTGACCTTTAAGTTCGGCGAGCAACTGCGCAAAGAGGGTTATCGCGGGTATTTCGAGCTTGATTTCCTGATCGACAAAAAGACCGGCGATCTGTGGCTGGGTGAATTGAACCCGCGCATCACCGGGGCGTCGTCGATGACCAACCACGCCGCCTTTGCCCATGCGGACGCGCCGTTGTTTCTGTTCCATCTGCTGGAATTCTCGAAGAAGAAGTTCGACCTTGATGTCGACGAGCTGAATAACCGGTGGGCCAACCCCGACATGATCGACAGCTGGTCGCAGATGGTGATCAAACACACCGAGGATAGCGTTGATATCTGCACCGACGCGCCCGAAACCGGCATCTACAAGATGCTCGAAGATGGCCGTGTGGTCTTTGACCGATTCGATTATCACCGCCGTGCGGTTGAATCGGAAAACGAGGCCTTCTTTTTGCGGATTCTGCAACCCGGTGATTACCGCTATGAGGGCGCCGATATCGGCATTTTGGTGACGCGTGGCCGCTCGATGACCAAAAGTTTCCAGTTGAATGAGCGCGCGAAAAAGTGGATTCACGGCATCAAGCAGACCGTGGCCGGCAAGCCCTTGCCGGTTGCAAGTGCGGAGCCTGCCCTGGCCGATCCGGCGTTCAAGATCATGTAAGGAAGTTGCGATGCTCTGGCGCGCATTAAGTGAAGATTTGCCCGGCCCGAAATGGGCCGGGCTTTTCGCCGAATATTGGCCCGACTACAAGCGCTGGTGGCTCAAAGAGGGCGAAGCGGCGCGGCCCAAATACCTTGAAAGCCGTCGCGCCCTTGAGCATCACATGCCCGAGATCGTACCGCTTTACGATACCCTGTGCGAATTGGCTGGCGGCGGCGATCAGGCCGCGCGCTTTCTTAGCTTCTATTGCCCGCCACCCTATCTTTCGGGCTGTAGCCAGGCGATCTGGACCGGCGAAGAACCCGTTCTTGTGCGCAATTACGATTATAATCCGAACGCTTTTGATAGCCTGATTCTCAGGACCGGCTGGCAGGGGCGGCATGTGATCGGCACTTCTGATGGTCTCTGGGGTCTGGTTGACGGGATGAATGACGCGGGCCTTGCGATCTCGCTTACCTTTGGCGGCAGGCGGGTGGTCGGCGAGGGTTTTGGCGTGCCGCTTATCCTGCGCTATGTGTTGCAGACCTGCGAGACCGCCAAAGAGGCCGGCGCCGTGCTGGCCCGCGTGCCGACACATATGAGCTATAATGTCACCGTTCTGGATGCCAAACGGCAGTATCTGACCGCGATGATGGCGCCCGACCGCCCGGCTGTGATTACCCATGCCGCCGTTGCAACCAACCATCAGGAAAACGTCGAATGGGTCAGCCATGCCCGCTTTACCGCCACGGTCGAGCGTGAGCGGTATCTGCTGCAACGCCTGACACTGCACCGCGATCCCGAGGATAAGTTCATCAACGCCTTTTTGCGCCCGCCGCTCTATTCAACGGCCTTTTCCGCCGGGTTTGGCACGCTTTACACCGCCGTTTATCGGCCACGTCTGCAACAGATGGAGGTCCGCTGGCCGGGCACCGTCTGGTCTCAAACGATGGATCATTTTCAGGAAGGTGGCCGCCGGGTACAGATACCGGGCGCCGCATAGGAGGCCCCCATGTCGCATATTTTCCCACGTCATACCAAGCAGTTACCCCCGGTCGCCGCGCGCGGTGAGGGGTGTTATCTCTATGACGCCAGCGGCAAGCAATATCTTGATGCCTCGGGCGGTGCGGCAGTGTCGTGCCTTGGGCACGGCGACCAGAGCATCATCGACGCGGTCAAGGCACAGTTGGATAGTCTGGCCTATGCCCATACCGGGTTTTTCACCTCTGAACCCGCCGAGACGCTGGCCGATCTTCTGATCGCGCATGCGCCGGGTGATCTTGACCGGGTCTATCTTGTCTCGGGCGGCTCCGAGGCGATGGAGGCGGCGCTTAAACTGGCGCGCCAGTATTTCGTTGAAAAGGGCGAGCCCAAGCGCGGCCGCCTTATCGCGCGCAAGCAAAGCTATCATGGCAACACCATGGGAGCGCTCTCGGCGGGTGGCAATGAATGGCGCCGTGCCCAGTTTGGCCCGCTCCTGATCGACATGAGCCATATTGACCCCTGTTATGAATATCGCCTCAAGCGCGATGACGAGACGCTGGAGGAGTACGGGTTGCGCGCCGCAAACCTGCTGGAAGAAGAGCTTTTGCGGGTCGGGCCGGAAAACGTCATGGCCTTCGCCGCCGAGCCGGTTGTTGGCGCCACCGTCGGGGCGCTGACCGCTGCGCCGGGCTATTTCAAACGTATCCGCGAGATTTGCGATCAATACGGTATCCTGTTGATCCTTGATGAGGTGATGTGTGGCATGGGCCGCACCGGAAGCCTGTTTGCCTGCGAACAGGACGGCGTCTCCCCCGATATCCTCTGTATCGCCAAGGGGTTGGGGGCGGGCTATCAACCCATCGGCGCGATGCTGTGTAGCCGTCAAATCTATCAGGCGATCGAGAACGGCAGCGGGTTTTTTCAGCACGGCCATACCTATCTTGGTCACCCCACCGCCGCCGCCGCCGGGGTTGCCGTGGTCAGCGCCTTGCTGGATCGTAACCTTATTCCACGCGTGAAAACCCAGGGCGCGCGCCTTATGGCGGCCCTAGAGGCGCAATTTGGCCAGCATCCCAATATTGGCGATCTTCGCGGCAGGGGGTTGTTTCAGGGGGTCGAGATTGTGGCCGATCGCGACTCCAAGGCGCCGTTTGATCCCGCGCGCAAAATTGCCGGCAAGATCAAGAAAGCCGCGTTTGAGGCCGGGCTGATCTGTTACCCGATGAGCGGCACGATTGATGGGCAAAACGGCGATCACGTGCTTCTGGCGCCGCCCTTTATCATCAGCGACGATCAGATCGACGAATTGGTGCAAAAACTAAGCGGGGCCATCGACACCGCCCTTCACGCCTGACGCCCGACCTAGGGCCTTCTGCGGTCTGCATTTTCTAGAAAATGCGGAAATAAGGCGATTCTGATATGAATCTTGCATAAAAGCCGAAGTTATACCAACATGAGAAATCACTTTCATTAACGACTCGTTCACTTTTTAGTGAGCGTTCGGGTTCTAGGGGGGATCTATCATGGCTTTGAATTCATTTTTTACATTCTTCGGCAACGGCAATTGGTCTTTGGACGGCACATCAGGGAGCTTTACCAATGGCGGCGATATCGAAGCTGTCGTTCCTGAGGGTTCCGAGGTCATCGCCGCTTTCCTGCATGCAACGACGTTTTCAAGTTTCACCGATCCGACGGTGACGTTTTCAAGCGGAGATCAGGCGATCACTGTCGTGAACGACAATGGCGACGGGATCACGGCGCAGAACGAGTTTATTCCACTTGGCGTGACAGATGGGTTTACGCTTGAGGCACATCGTGCCGATGTGACCGGCTTTGTAAGCGATGTGGTCGGCGATGGGGATGTAAACCCGATCGTCTTCAGTGTCGAGAACATGGGCAGCAGCATCGACGGCTACACGCTTGAAGTGGTCTATGGCAATCCGAATGAAGCAGAACGCACCATCGTGCTGTTTGACGGTTTCACCAATCAGTCCGGCGACGATTTCAGCCTCAGCCTTGCGAATCCGCTATTGGTCGATGGCAATCTGGAAGTGCTGATGTCGCTCGGCATCGGTTTTGGCTTTCAATCCGGCGGTGGGTTCTTTGATCAGCAGTCAAATATCGACGTCAATGGCCAGCTTCTGACATCGTCGGCGGGCGGATATGACGACGGCGCCGGAAGCAATGGCGGCCTGGTCACCATCGGCGGGGTCGGCGACGATCCGGCCAACCCTGTCGATCCGGCGGCGCTGCCCAGTGGTGACACGCCGGAAGACATTCAGCGTTCGGATGACGAGCTTTATGATCTGGCACAGGATGGCTTTTTGGTGACAGGTGACCGTCTGATCCTTGTCGAGACGCTGAACCCGTCGAATGACGACAATATCTTCTTTGCCGGTTTCAATTTGACAACCGAAGCCTCTATCGTCTCCGAAGGCAATGATGCGCCGGTGGCGATCAACGACGGCGGCAATATGGCACCGGGGTTCACCACCGACCGCAGCAGTTTGATCCTGACACCTAGCGTTCTGGCCAACGACAACGATCCAGACCCCTTCGACGTGATCACCGTATCAGGGGCTGCGGGTAACAGCCCGATCAGTGTCGGCGACAGTGTGATTCTGCCTTCCGGGGCCGAGATCACGCTCGCGGCGGATGGATCGTTCTTTTATGATCCAAACGGGGCCTTTGACGCACTTGCGGCGGGGTTGGATACCACCGACAGCTTTAGCTATACGATCAGTGACGGAATTTTGACCGACTCGGCGACGGTGACGATCGACGTAAAAGATCCCGATCCCGCGCCAGTTTATCTTACCATCAGTGACGCCAGCGTGCTTGAGGGCGATACCGGGACGGTCGACATCTCTTTTGATGTGAACCGGTTCGGCAATATGGATGTCGATGTTGATGTCGATGTAGAGGCCTTCTTTGACCTTTTCGATACGGCTGACAATGCCGATATGGGGGTCAACCTTCCGACCGTGGACATGGGCACCATCGCGGCGGGCGCCACAAGCGGCACCGTGACCTTTACGATTCAGGGCGATACGATCCCGGAATTCGATGAAACCTTCAGTGTCGAGATCATTGATGCGGTGGCATCGGACCCGAACGTGCCTGTGGATGTGCTGTTTGCCGGGGCGGAATTCGCCACCGGAACGATCATCGACGACGATATCGTCCGTGCGCCGCCGCCGCCGCCGGTCGAGGCCGATATCTTTGGCGACCCGCACCTCACCACGCTGGACGGGCTTGGCTATGATTTCCAGGCGGTTGGGGAATTCACCTTGCTTGAATCGACTTCGGGCGATCCGATCAACGTGCAGGTTCGCACAGAGCCGATCAACGACGCCGTGTCGATCATCACCGTAATGGCGATGGATGTGGATGGCACCCGGATTCAAATTGACGCGACCGGCGATCCGGCGCTGACCATTGACGGTGTGCCGACTGAGATCGACACCCTGGCAGGGCCAGTGGATGTGGGCGGTGGCCAGATATTCTTTGACTCTGAAAGCAATGAATACACAGTGGTGACGGCGTCAGGCGAGCAGGTCAAGGCCGGCCTCTTTGACGGCTACATGAACGTCTGTGCCTTCCTCAACGACACCCGCGCAGGCGGGTCGGTGCATGGTCTGCTGGGCAATGCCGATGGCGACACGACCAACGATCTGGCGACACGCGATGGCACAGTGTTGTCGCAGCCGATTGATTTCGATGTGCTCTATGGGGAATACGCCGATAGCTGGCGGATTACTGAGGATATCGCGCTGTTTGATCGTGCCGCGGGTGAAACCACGGCGGACTTCCAGGATGACAGCTTCCCGCGCGTTGTGCTCACCCTTGACGATCTGCCGCCACAGGTGGTGGCGAATGCCACGGCCATCGTCGATGCAGCGGGTCTAACCGATCCAATCCTGCGCGACGCTGCGATCCTCGACGTGGCGCTGACTTCCAACCCGAGCTTTGCCGATAGCGCAACGCAACTTGCGGCGACCCCAACGGTCGATACCGCGCCGCAGAATACGCCCGCGCTCGGACCATCCATTGGCGTGAGCGCGTCCTCGGTGGCGCTGGATGAGGGGAACAGCGGCGAAACGACGGCCCTGTTCCAGATCTATCGGATCGGCGACACCTCCGGTGCGCTGGATGTCGATGTCACCTTTGGCGGGACTGCGGATGCCAACGATGTGTCCTCCTCGCTGGATCCGGTGACGGTATCCTTCGCCGACGGTGAGACATTCCGCAATGTCTCGGTCGTGGTCACCGGGGATAACGTCTTGGAGGCGGATGAAACCGTATCGGTCAACATCGGTCTCGATGCGGCCGTGCGCGACACGGTTTCTATCGTGGCATCGAGTGCGAGCACGATCATCACCAACGACGATTCCGGCGGCGTCAACCTGACGGGTGATGACACGGCGAACACCCTTACCGGTACGACAGGTGACGATACCCTGTCGGGCGAAGGTGGCAATGATGGCGTCTTTGGTCTGGGCGGCAACGACGTTCTCAATGGCGGCGATGGAGATGACAACCTCGCGGGATCCGACGGGAACGACGTGGTCAACGGCGATGCCGGCAATGACAACATGGGTGGTGGCCTCGGTGACGACACGATGGATGGCGGCGACGGCAACGACTTCATGGGCGGTGGTCAGGACAATGACCTCATGGATGGCGGCCTTGGCAATGACGTCGTCAATGGTGGCGCGGGCAATGACACGATTGATGGCGGCGCCGGGAATGACACCATGGGGGCAAGTCTTGGCACTGATGTGGTCAATGGCGGCGAGGGCAATGACGACCTCGGCGGCGGGGCCGGTCAGGACACGATTGATGCGGGCGCGGGCGACGACAGTGTCG